>Ga0316204_10000339_pt1 | contig 187642 bp, 158 predicted proteins | sample 6monrhotite_MG_2_FD_205661 | JGI IMG/M metagenome (GOLD analysis project Ga0316204, IMG submission 205661) | Microbial mat bacterial communities from mineral coupon in-situ incubated in ocean water Damariscotta River, Maine, United States -... | ecosystem: Environmental > Aquatic > Marine >... | reverse complement strand
ACATTTTTTGCAAGGTTTTACACTCAAGATAACCAATAGCTTGCAATATAAACCACGGAAAAAAGACGTTTTTTCAACACACTGTGTTGAAAAACAGCGTAATATAAGATTGTTCAGGAACAACTATATAATAAACGTTGCGACCCGATTCGGGTTTGTCGATGATGACTTTCGACTTTACTTTTGTGCCAGCCTTGTAGGTATCAATACTCACTTTATAGGCTGGGTGCCATGTACGACCACCCGCTGCGCTGCCCAGCCTCAGCTCATCGTTTGCTGCGCCTACCAGAAAAGTTCCCGAATAGGGAGCGTTGTTGGCATAGGTTCCTTTGATGTGGTGCTTGACAGAATCAGCGATAAACCAATCTTCGCGGCTTAGTATGATGTCATCATCCCAATGTTGAATGGATTTTGGGGAACCATTATCAAAGAAAAATTCGCAGGTTCCTAAGGGAGCATAAGTGTCTGGTTTATTGGCGTATTGAGACAAAGCTTTGTGATACGGTGTTTGCTCCCCGAAACTTCGATAAAGATCCTTTGGAGGCACTGGCTTGTATTCAATCCTTGATTTTAGGCGTCCGTTATTGTAGTGATACTCCCGCCAAATTCCGATTTGCACTCCCTCCTTATAAGCGCCATCATGTAAGCGAAAAGTTTCATCTTGATTAGTCGTATACCTAACGAAAGGACCGTGGAGAATGCCATTCTTGTACGTTACTTCTAATGAAGTTCGGTCCAAATGTCGGATGAAATGTTTCCATTCTCCATGCACTTTGTCTTGACGGTAATTGCCAGTTTGAATGGTATTCTCGCGCTTAATTGCGAAGGGGCCATCAAGCATTCCGTTCAGTTGATAGCCTATTACAGTGTCTTTGTAAATGTTGGTGCAGGAAAATTTTCCCTGAGAATTCTTGTCGTGCACTTTAATAAAAGATTCTGCATGTCCACCGCCAAAAAATGGGTAGATGTAATCTCGGTAGTTGTTGTAATGGCTGGTCGGATAGGAGTTGACAGAAAATTTAAACGTCACGAGCTTTAACGTGGAAGGACTGGTTCTAGAGATTTCTGGCCAGTAGTGAAAAATTTCGCGCAGCGAGTCGGCTAGTAAGTTGTAGTAGTTGACGTATTCTTCGGTGATTGTACTATCCGGTGCGCGTTTAACAAAATGTAGGAAGAAGGAGGGTGATATTGGTCTGATTTGGTTGGGAAAGGATGCATGGACTAACTGTCCGTCATTTTGTTTGGCCTCAAAGGTTATATACTGATTTACTTTCGCCTGGTAATCAATCCAAAAGCCAAAGTCTGGGGGACGAACAAACTTATTTTGGATGTCCCAGTGGTGGTATAAAAAACGTAAGTAAGGATGCTCGTTAATAGCTTTTAGAAGCTGGTGGTCCGAAACTTTTGTGGCAATTTTTCCATCTTGATTAATGTTGAAAATATCCAAGCCAACACGCAAATCTGCCGCAAACTGGTTCACCGAAATTGAAACTTGCGCAAATGGAGAATGGAACTCAACCGAATCCGGATAACCGCCTGAAATAAATTGGTCCATTTCCCAGCCATCCTTTTGGCGATTTAATCCGATAGCTACCGATTTTTGTTCACGAATGAAGTGCTCAGGACCTCTGAATCTTTCCTGGGCTATTCGGATGATTTTTCCCGTTTTCAGGTTCGAAGTGACATCCTTCACCAATTGGTCAACTTCTACACGGAAGTGTGTATTGTCTCCGCTCACCACCTTGCCAATAATAAAAGCATCACATTGTTGCGCTTTTAAGAATACGGTCTCCGATGCATACCCGCTGACAAAAAAATGCAGCGAAAGCAGCACGAACCAAATGATGAGATAATTTCTTTTCATGTACTAAACAAATCAACGAAATACCCCGCAAAGGGTATACCTAAAATGAAGGTTCGGCACTTTTCGCACGGTGAGTGGTTTTCATTAATTCTGACAAGCAGGGATAAAGGGAGAATGTGTTCGTCCTGTGCGATATCGAACAGATGAGCGATAGTTGTTTCAAAGGATCTACTGTTTTTCTTTGGCGACTTCGCATAAAAAAACCACCATTGCTTTGTGCAATGGCGGTTTTTTTGAATTGTAAAGACAAACGTTTTTTATCTCTAAAACTTAGGGTTTGATCAACTTCATTGAACCAGTAGTGCCTTCATTGGCATAGCGCAACAAATAGACTCCTGAAGGTTGGTCGCTCAAATCTATCTGTAACGCAGAGTTTCCAACTCCTTTATAGGTACGTACAGCTTTTCCAACAACGCTGTAAACCGTCACCTCAAAGTTTCCATCTGGCATGGTTACTTGAAACCTGCCATCAACTGCAGGGTTTGGGAAGGCTTCTAAAGATACCATGCCCTCAACGGCTGATTCATCTGACAAGTTGGCTTTCAGTCGGCAAAAACCAAACTCAAAATACATGGACTTTGAAACTGCCGGTGCGTTTGCAGTCAAAATAACTTCATAAATTTGTCCAGACTGGTACTGGTTGTTGTACAGGTTATAAAGGTCAATGAATGCAGGTACCTGACCACCTGTAGTTGTTACTGTTGTAAAAGGAACAGGAGCTAGGGCTCCATTTACTTCTCTTACAGCGACAGAATAAGAACATTCATTTACAGTGCCGTCTGAAGACAAATAGAAATTCGGATCGTTGCTGCAAATTTGGTGAATATCAAAAGTTGCAGCAGGTCCAACTGGTTGCGGTACAGAAATAGTTCGAATCGAATGATGATTCAATTCGAAATCTACGGTGATGTTCTGAAAACGGAAGAAATAATCTTGCACATCCCACACTGGCCCAACAGCTAAACTGACATGATACACTTGGCCATGAACAAAATTGTAGTTGGCTGCTAAGTCAAGCACGGGAGCTTCGCCTGGAATCCAGCCAGACTGAAAACTGGGTTGACTTCCATCAATTTGCCAATTCATTAGGTCAAAGGCTTCAATGTTGTATCGGTAAGTGTTTTCACAAGTAGAACCAGACGCATCCAAGGTAATTCCACACCCGTCTATAATATCTATGTCTGTAGTGCCATAGAAAGAGTTTTCTGCAACAGTCCCTACCACATTACTTAGCACCCCATCAACAAAAACATCATCTCCTACGATGAAATTGATTGAACCGGAGTGGTGAGACATCCAACTTCCTGGAATTAGTCCCCCATTACGGGCATTTACTTCTGCATAGTAGGCAAATCCCGGCTCTATGGTCAGGTTTACATCTAGGTCAAAATAGCCGCCATTGTTTATGACGTTTGATTGGGTGCCACTATCGTAAACTGCTACTTTTTGTCCATGGTCAAAACCATCGGGGTATGCTTGATTTGGATAGAAGTAAGTAAAAGAACCGGCCGTTTCAATCGCACACAAATGGGCAAAAGGAACTTTGAAAATCTTCAAGACATAGTCGACCTTGTTCCCAGGATTGATATTGACCCATTTAACGGAGAACTTAAATCCATCGTCTCTATTACATTCCATCTGAAAGTCAATTGGGCTTGGACCAGTTAAATTCCCTGTAAAATCTTGTTGACCAAAAAAACGGCTATTCAGGTCTGTAAACATGTTCCCATATTCCCTTAATTGATCGGGGGCGACACTGCCCATCACCGTCATGCAAAGCATTAATAATGGGATAAATAAAGTAAAGCGCTTCATTTTTTTTATGAATTAAGTGTGTAAAATACCAACGGTATTGTTGGCTGGGTCATCGTGACCCTTCACACTTAAAGACGCGAGTAATAGTAATGGTTTGCGGAGGAAACAGTCGAATGCACAAGCCGACTTTTTGCCGCCATAACCTGTCATTATAGGCCACAACTAACATTGGGAATCGGGGAAATAAACTAATTCTTCAACCGGTTGAGTAGGTTTTTCTTCCGGCCCCTGGAAACCGGAATCGTTTTTCCATTTTTTAGGATTACTTTACTTTCTGTACCATGTTTATAGCTATCGACCCACTCCAAGTTTACCAAGAAACCATCGTGAATGCGGCAAAAATCATGGTCTTTTAACTTCTCCTCGAAGTATTTTAGCTTGCGTGATACAAGGAGCTTTTCTCCACCATGAAGTTGAATATTTGAATATCCTCCAGAAGCTTCACAAAACACGATGTCTTTTATCTCAACCAGCTTAAACCCTTGCTGCTCGGGTAAGGCAATTCGCGTTTTTCCGGTCGTAGACTTATCCAACCAGAGTATGTCTTCCGAACCTTTAGTGCGTTTCTTTAGGTGGCGCTCAATTGCCTGTTTAAGGTCACTCAACTCAAAAGGCTTTACCAAGTAGTCAACAGCACTGTGGCGAATGGCCTCAATAGCATATTGTTCATACCCTGTAGTAAATATTACATCAAAAGGCAAAACATCAAAGCTGTCTAAAAAGGTAAACCCAGAGCCGCCCCGCATTTCAACATCTAAAAAAACCAATTCAGGACAGACCGACTTTACCAGCTCAATGCCTGCTAAGGCAGAATCTGCCTCGCCCAATACTTCAATCCCGGATAAAAAAGAAGTCAGCAAAATTCTCAACGTTTCTCGCGCTTTTTCCTCATCATCAATAATTACGGCTTTTATCATGACCTACAATGGAATGGTTAATTCGACCTTCGTCCCCACGGGGGCTTGATTTTTATCCGCCAAATCGGTGTAAATGACACTCATTTTACTCTTGTGTTCTAAATTATAGAGTTCTAGCCGCTCCTGCGTGATGCGCATACCCATGGGGGTATTTGGCGTGCCTTTTTTGTTTAGCTGTTTTGCTTGCTTTCTGCCAATTCCATTGTCTTCTATTGAGCACTTTAAGTCCTGTTTTTCCTTCCATATCTCTATGGTGATAGTGCCTTGGTCAGCTTTTAATTCAATGCCGTGCCAAATGGCATTTTCCACATAGGGCTGCAACAGCATCCCTGGGATTTTTTGCACATCTACGTCAATGGATTCATCCACATGAATGTTAAAGTCAAATTACTGTCCAGACCTGAATTGCTCCAGTGCAAGATATAGTTCCAGCATGCGCAATTCTTCCGTCAGCGGGATTTCATCCTCTCCGGAACGCACCAAGATCATTCGAGTAAGCTTGGCAAACTTAGCCAGGAACTCCGATGCCGAAATTTTGTCGTTTTTTAAAATACTGTTTTGGATAGACCCCAATGCGTTGAACAAAAAATGTGGATTCATTTGCGCTCGCAAAGCAATTTGCTTAAGCTCAGCAACTCTGCTAATTGTTCGCAATCGCGTTCTGTAATGATAGAATAAGGATACCAACAACAGCATCAACAGCAAAGAGACTAACCCAACAATAACTAGTTTGTTGTTGGCCAATACCAACTCTTTTTCTTTATTAACCCGTTCGAGGCTAGCAATTTCACGCAGCCTTTTTTCCTTTTCGTATTTTTGCTCCAACTCCAACAGAAGGTCTTTTTTATGTTCTGCATAGAGGCTTTCCCTGAGGGAATATCTTCTATGAAGGTAGACATAGGCACTATCGTCTTGACCCAATTGGCGGTAGTTTTGGGCTATCCCGTTCAGCAACTCTTCTTCCAATCTTTTTTGCTGTGACTTTTTCGCCTTAATTAATCCTACGTTCAGGTAATATAGAGCGCTGTCATGCTTACCCCGTAAATCAAATACCCCAGCTATGTTTTGGTAGCTAGCTATTTCAAATGGAATATTTTCACCATCACTGCACAGGTCCAAACATCTTCTATAATAAAAGTCGGCAGAGTCAAGTTCATTACGGAAACGAAAAATCAGCCCAAGAGTACTGTAAATAGGACCGAAATATTGGTGTTGTTCTTGCTTTTTTGCCAAGTGTAAAGCCTTCTTCATCCATAAATACGCAACGTCATACTTTTCCAACCTAGAGTTGATAACCCCAAGATTAGCACACAGTGTTATTTCACTGCCTTCTAGTGGAACAACCCCCTGTTTTTTTATGATGTCATACGACCGCCTAAAATATTTCAAAGCATCATCCCATTCTAGCATGCTAGCATGAAGAGAACCCAAGTTTGACAAGCAGCCAATGGTCCATGCAGTATCGCTATTCGATTCTGCCCAATCAAGTACTTTGATGTATTCTGCTGCTGCGGCTGTATAATTTCCTTGGTGCTGAGCTATGTTGCCAAGGTTTGTGTAAACCAAAAAGCGCAAAGAATCGTCCTCTAGATACTCTGCCTGCTCAATAATTGCTCGGCAATAATTTTCAGCCAAGTCATATCGAGCAGCACCTATTTCACTTTCAATCAGTTGAAATACCGCGTCATTCGGTGCCGATTTTAGCTCGTGCAATAAGCTGTCAGCCTGATCAGCACGGCATGTTGAATCCAATTCTAAAAAGAGAAAAATGAGGGCAAACCTCAAGAGGAAAAGTGCAATTTTAAGTCGAGTCATAAGAAGAAACGCATTTAGTCTGCTGAATCAGGCATTGGTTACCTTTTATCAAATTCGTTAAGAAGTAACGAAATAAATATAGAATTTATATGGCCTGAATACTCGAGTCGGCCGAATGTAGGGAATATCTTCCGTTGAAATTAAGAGTAAAGTACTCGACTTCAAAAGGCAATATTCCGATCAAACAAGCGGCAGAATTAATTAGAAACCTGAGTTTGATTCAAGCCATGTGCTGTCAAATCGTTACTTTAGGACCAGAAATTTAAAGTCAGTCAACTCAGGCTGTTTACTTACAATTGAATGGACGTTTTATGGATTTAGTAAAGAACATTTTAGCCTACCTAAAAGGAAAAGAAAGTGGTGCAGAAGCGAAAGCTCCAGAAGGTGTTTGTCCTAATTGTTGGGGGAAGCAAGAATACGATGGAGTGGTCCGAGAATTGGTAGAAGACAAACAAATTGACGTGAACAACCATTCTGCGAACCATGCGTTTATTCAGGATTTTGTGGTCAATCATGTAAACGGCATCCAACTCAAGAAAGGCAACAGCGGCTTGGTTTGTTCGCGTTGCCATACCGAATACCCTGTTTAGCAGTGAACCTCCCTGTAGTTCGCATTGCCTGCGAGCAAGCACTCGATCTGGAAGATTTCAGAAAGATGGATTATTATGCCGTAGAGAACTATGGCTTGCCCATTGAGTTGATGATGGAAAATGCCGGGTTGAATCTGGCACGGCTGGTCGCTCAGCATGTCGCTCCGCAGGAAACAATTCAAATTGGAGTTGGCCCTGGTAACAACGGAGGAGGAGGTTTGGTAGCAGCCAGAAGACTGTTGGCCTGGGGATTTAAAGTGCATTTACACCTGCCCCCAAAATCGTTGCAAGGATTGCCGCAAAAGCAATTGGAACGAGCCCTCAGTTTTGGAGCGAAACCAGGTTTAGCAACAGCCCCATCCGTTTATGTAGATGCCTACCTTGGATTTTCTCAAAGGCTCCCATTGTCTCAGTTTTACCTGGAAGGGGTGCAGTATGCCAACGGATTGGCGGTCCAAAGAATCGCATTGGATATTCCGACAGGACTGGCCGAAGAGGGCGAACATCCTTTCTTCAATGCTGACATTGTGTGCACGTTGGCCGCTCCAAAGAAAGTATTGTTCAGCAAGAAACTACACGCCACGATTTACATTGCTGATTTGGGCATTCCGCAAAAGGTGTATGATCGATTTGGAATGGATTACTCCCTTCCTTTTGAGCAGAGTGGTCTGTTACTCATGGAGCAATTGCCTGCTTAATGTTGCTTGTGATAGAGCTCCTGGTTGGCAAATGAACTGGGGTGTTTGTCCACTAAAATTTCGAACACGTTGTTTTTGATGGTATGGGCTATGACGCCTGTTGGCAGGTCGTTGCAATCCAATCCAAATGGTTCTTCAATTTCTTCGGCCATGAGTTCAAGGCCGATGAAAGCAAAAAAGACCAGCATCACGATGGGCACTGTCCACAAGCCATATTCTGAAACCAGCGCACACGGCAACAGCAGAGAATATACTACGATGAATACCTTGATGTAGACCGCGTACGAGAAGGGGATGGGTGTTTTTTTAATGCGTTCACAAGCGCCCAGTATGTCGAGCAAGGCATTCACATTGTGGCGAAGGTTCATGTGCTGGGAGGTAGTGACCACCCCAGCTTTGTGTGCTTGTTCTATCTTGGCTTGAATTTGATAACTGATCCAATTCGGTACGTGGTTTTTCTCCTTGTATTCTTCCATCATTTCAGGCGAGACATGCACCAATTCTTCCAGTTTTACACCCTCTCGCAGATGCTCTTTAAAGGCAATGCAGAAGTTGGAAATGTAGGTAGCCATTTCTTTGCGTGTTTTGAGATCATCTTCCGGGAAGATAGCATGCACCTGAGTCGCCAGGTTGCGGCAGTGATTCACTAAAGATCCCCATTGCTTGCGTCCTTCCCACCAACGGTCATAGGCACTGTTGGTGCGAAACACTAACAGGATACTTAGCACAACTCCCAAAAAGGAAAAGAGGGAAATGTCGACCATCGGGTCTTTCATCCAACCGTAGTATTCAATGGGGGCACAGACAACGAAGGTAAAAAGGCCCATCAACAAAATGGCCCGCATGATTTTGACCATCGTCCAGCTTTTGGTCAGGTGGGTGACGTCCTTGAAAAAGTTCTTATTGGGTTCGTAAACTATCATGTACGATGGATTCTCTGAAGTTGGTAAAAGTTAATTTTCGGCCAGGTATTTATGTACTAAGCTGATGGACATGGCACCTTCGCCCACTGCGCTTGCCACACGGTTCATTGCTCCGCTGCGCACATCACCAGCAGCAAAAATACCAGGGACACATGTTTCCAAAAGGTAGGGGTCGCGCTGTAGTTTCCACACTTGTTTGTATTGGTCAAACCGAGATAAATCCTGGCCAGTGGCGACAAATCCTTTTTCATCTTTTATGAGATCGGTGATCCATTCCGTGTAAGGTTTGGCTCCGATGAATATAAAGAACGCTCCCGCTTCCTCTTTGCTCTCCGATTTTGTTTCGTTGTTTCGAATGGTGAGGTGCGTGAGGCGTTGGTTTTCTCCATGCGCTTCAATGATTTCTGTAAAGGGCAGTACCGTGATGTTATCTACCGCATCGATCTGCTCAATCAAATAGCTACTCATGCTACTGGATAAATCAGGCCTGCGAATGGAGATATACACCTGTTTGGCAAATTTAGCGAGGTACAAAGCTCCTTGTCCAGCTGAGTTGCCTCCTCCAACAACGTGTACTGATCGACCAGCAGTGGAAGCCGCTTCAGTCATCGCTGCTCCATAATAGATGCCAGCACCGGTGTATTCGCTCATCCCGGGAGCGTTTAACTGACGATATTGAACACCCGTGGTGACAACGATGGATCGTGTGTTGACCGTCTCTTCATTGGAGAGCGTTAACGTTTTGTAATTGCCCTGGTTTACAATTTTAGTTACTTCTCGGGGAGACACGATTTCTACACCAAATTTCGTAGCCTGACTAAGTGCCCTGCGGCTCAAATCACTGCCGCTGAGCCCGTTTGGAAAACCCAGGTAGTTTTCAATGCGGGAACTTGTACCGGCTTGTCCGCCAGGTGCGTGCTTCTCGATGAGCAAAGTTTTTAATCCTTCTGAGCCTCCATAAACCGCAGCAGCCAATCCGGCTGGGCCGGCTCCGATGATGGCGACATCATAAACCTCCGCACGGGCGCTGGTGCTTAGGCCCAACTCTTTTGCGAGGTCTTCCAGCTTTGGTTTAATCAGTGACTTTCCATCTTCTGTTATGACAACCGGCATGTCTTTCGTGGTAAGACCGTGCAGCTGCATAAAGGAGAAAGCCGTTTCATTGGTTTCCACATCGATCCAGCCATAAGGAAACAGGTTGGCACTCAAAAAATCCTTGATGTCGTGCGAGAGCGGGGAATATTGAAAACCAACGACTTTCAGTCCGGCAAGGTCAGGATTGAAGTTGGCCCGCCAGTCTTCCAGTAAATCGTTGATTACCGGATAGAGTTTCTCTTCAGGCGGATCCCAGGGTTTCATGAGATAATAATCCAACTGCACCTCGTTGATGGCCCGGATAGCCGCTTCTGTGTCGCTGTAAGCCGTTAACAGTACCCGCTTGGCATCCGGAAAATAGTGCATGGCCTTTTCGAGAAATTCCACGCCCAACATCTCAGGCATGCGTTGGTCGCTCAGAAACAAAGCCACAGCTTCGCCTTTCTTTTGCAATTCCGCCAACAGTTGTAATCCCTCGCCAGCCGACTCGGTGCCGATAATTCGATAGTCTTTTCGGTAATGCGATCGCACATCACGCATCACTGCGCGCAACACTTGTGGGTCATCGTCAATACAGAATAAAATTGGTTTGCGCATGAAGCACTATTTAGTTTGTTATCCTTTGATTGGAAAGCACAGGCAAAATTCGGTAGCCCCAGGTTCAGAAGTTACTTCCACTTTGCCACGGTGGTGTTCCATGATTTTCTTCACTACATCCAGTCCCATGCCAGTGCCTTCACCAATACCTTTTGTAGTGAAGAAGGGATCGAAAATACGGTCCACTACATCTTCAGGAATTCCAGGGCCATTGTCGCGAATGTATACCCTAAGAAAGTCATTGTCTGCAACCGTTTTGATGGTAAGTTTGGCTCCTTCTATGTCTTTTAATGCATCAATGGCATTGTCCAGAATGTTGGTGAAAACCTGGTTCATTTCACCTGGGAACCCCATCACTTCAGGCAGGTCTTCCTGCAGTTGTTTGTCTAAAACAAGTTGCTGCTTTTTGATTTTGTGGGCCAGCATGGTCACGGTGCTTTTTAACCCGTTGTGCACATCCACAGGTTGCTTGTCCTTCGACTGGTCCATGTGGGTGTAGCTTTTTACCGATCGCACCAATTCGCTGATGCGGTTGCTGGCTTCTTCAATCTCCATGACCATTCGTTCCGTCACCAGGTTGCTGTTGACCCAATTGATAACCGGAACGAAATGAGATTCGGAAGTGTGTTCCAGTACATAGCGTAAATCGTCTTCTGAAAAACCAAAATCAACCAGGTTTTCGCTGAGGGCGTACCCGTCTTCAACACCGTGATCTTCCAACCAATTGGCCAGTTCGTCTTCCAGGTCGGTTCGCTCCATCAAAGACAATTCTTTGACATTGTCGAGTGCTGCAATTTTCTCAAAGAGCATTTTGTTGACTGAGTCAATTTCCGCCTCTTCCATTCGAATTTTAATAACATTCTTAAAATTCTCAGGCACCACGTGTAAATGTTTTTTCAACTCTTGGGCACTTCGAATTACTGCTGAAGAAGGGTTGTTTAATTCGTGGGCCAATCCGGCACTTAATTTTCCGAGTGACATCAGTTTTTCATCCTGTTGCTGGAGTGCTGTGAAGTTGCGGACCCGTGTTGTCATCTGGTGCACAAAGGCAGCTGTCAACTCATAGTTTTCCCGAATCATTTCAGGAAAATGGTCCCGGTGCACACAGAAGATATGCGTGTCTTCCAGAGCGACAGAGAATCCGCTTGTCTCAACCATTCGGGAATAGGGAAGCACACCTGAGATGTAAGGGGCGTCAAATTCTCCAATGATGCGTTGTTCACCTTGTTGCACCATGTAAAAGCGCATTTTTCCTTCCAGTACGATCTGTAACGTGTCGGTTGGATCCCCAGGCTTGAAGAGTTGGTCATCTTTCGCCACCACAAGACAACTTCCGTGAGCCAGGAGCCATTCGAGTTGTTCTTCAGGCACTTCCGCCAATTCTTTTAATTGCCTGAATGTGCTCGTAGTGCACGATACTTTTTTATGAAGTGATGTATCCACAGTGCTTGATTAAGTTAATGGTGGTTCTAACAAATATAGGAGGGAAAAGTTTGAATCGGAAAGGAAAACCCAAAAGGATAATTACCGACCAAAATGGCCATTTTAAATCGAGTTTGAATTCAAAACGGACACGGATGAATTCAAAATGCCTCAGGATGAATTTCGGCAATTAAATGCTTCAATGGCAACGTCTATAACATTACCATCACCCGGACCGATGCTACTGGCTCGGCAGGACTGGATTGTGAGCAGGTACTAGATGCGGAAGCGGTTTATGCAGATTTGTGGTACAGTCCTGTAGAGTTGGGCGAAGAGGTTCATTATCTCATAACGGAGAATGCGGAACCGTACATAGACATTCATGGAGGTGGTTCGGACTGTTTTGAACCAGTGGAATGCGATATTTCTCTCGATCAAATCGTTGCCACAGTTGTACCAACGGGTTGTTTCGATTACAATTTTACAGTAAGTACTACTGCAGGCGCGGGAACTTACATTCTTCAGTACGATTGGGTTTTGGGGAGGTGGAACTACCAGCTCAACCACCAGCCCAAATATTTCCCACACCTTTAGTTTTAGCGGAGCAGTGAATTGCATTCACACACCGTGCGTAACAGTTACAGCCATAGGTCCCAACGGGAATACATGTAGTGTTATTGGGTGCACCAATATATACCTCGCTTTGCATCCTGATAACCCGGGTTGCTCCGGATGTGTAGCTAAATGGTCTGGAATTTCTTCATCAGGGGGAGAAGAAGGCATTGAGTCTTTGGATGATATTAAAGTTTATCCAAACCCGGTAAAGGAGAATCTGACGGTGGAATTTGGCACAGAGGTTACCAATGGGACGATCAGCATTTTCAACATTCACGGTAAAATGGTGAAATACCTTGAAGTTGGTCAATCCTCAGGTATCACGCTTGATGTAGTTGATTTACCTGCCGGTACTTACCTGCTTAAAATGAATTCAGATCAGGCCAACACGAAGCGTACCTTCCTTGTTCAGTAAATTTGTTAATCCTTGTATTAAAGCTCCGCAGATGATTGTTTGCGGAGCTTTTTTAGCTACCTGCCAAAGTTCCCATCAAAGCCAATACTTGCAACTCAGCATTTTTTGCATCGTACTTCGCTTTGCTTACTGCTTGTTCCGCATTTAACAAGTTGAGTTGCGCCTGCCGAAATTCAACAGCCGTAATTTGTCCCAAATTGAACGACTCTTCACTGCGTTCGAAATTACTTTTTGCTGTGGCGACATTGTCCGACTGTGCCTTTAAAACAAAGAGGGTATTCATGTAACGCGCATGTGCATTCAACGCCTGTGATTTGATATTTTGCAGCACCGACTCCTTTTCAAGCATTCTGCTTTGCAGGTTGAGTTTTGCGTTCTGAACCGTGGTTTTGTTGCGGGCATCGAAGATGTTCCAACTTAAGCTTACTCCTGCTTGCGGGCCATAGTTGCTGGAACTTAGTACAAAGGAGCCATTCGGGTCATCGCTGCCACGGTAATTGTAGCCCGCAGAAGCATTGATAGAAGGCAGCCACGTTGATCGGCCTGCTCCAATGGCGTATTCGCTGCTTTTCATACTGTGGTCGAGCGCTTGTAACTGGAGGTTTCTGGCTTCGGCTGAGGCCAGCACATCTTTCTCGACAAGGTCATTCCGAATTTCTACTGTTTTGTCTACTTCCAATTCCGTCAGTATGTCTTGTCCCATGACCCGGTTGAGGTCGCGTTTCATGTTGGCCAACTCCTGGAGGTTGTTGACCAGGTTGATGCTGTCGTTGTTGAGGTCAACTTTTGCGTTGAGTACATCCAACTGAGCTGCCTGTCCGTATTCGTAGCCATATTCCAACCGTAGCAACCGGTCTTTCGAAATTTGAACGGATTCTTTGAGTGATCCCACATTTTCATCCAGCCGCGCTACTTCGTGAAAGATGCGGCTCAACTCGAGGATGGTGTTCTCAATGACCTGCATAACCTGCACTTCCGAAAGGTAATGCCCTTCGACAGATTGCAGGTAATTGAATTTTCTGCCTTGTCCGTCAAAGAGGGTATAGTTCACCAAAGCGCTGGCATTGTAAGTGTACGAATTGTTGGCATCGTAAGGCTGTTCTCCTGTGATGAGTTGGTTATTACCCGAATAAAAAGTCCAGTTGTAGCCACCGGTAGCCGAAACAGTAGGTAAATAACCATTGTTGTTTTTGCTGGCGTTGTTTTTGGCTACTTCCTCATCAATGCGGGCCATCCGAATGTCGAAATTGCTCGCGAGGGTTTGCTTCAACGCCTGGTCAAAGGTCAGCAGTGTTTGGGCTTCGCTGGTCAGCGTTATCAATAAAGCCGCTAACAGGAAAAGGTAGTTAGATTTGTTCGGCATCAGATTCAGATTTAATTTCTTTAATAGCACGTTCAACGGATTCAGCTGTGGGTTTTTTACCCGACCAAAGCCAGTAGCCGTGCACTTTTATGTTGTTGCTAATTGCTAGCAGCATGGGCAGCATCACCAGGGTCAGCACCGTGGCAATGGTAATTCCATAAGCAATGGAAATGGCCATGGGTATTAAGAATTGCGCTTGACGACTGGTCTCAAAAATAAGGGGAGACAAACCAGCCACCGTGGTGATGGAAGTCAGGAAGATGGCCCTGAAACGGGAGCTGCCTGCCTTGATCAAAGCCTGGTCATAAGTGATCCCTTCTTTGAGAAATCCATTGAATTTGGCAATAAATACCAGTCCATCGTTCACTACAATGCCAACGAGGGCAATGATGCCAAGCATGGACAAAATGTTGACCGGAAAATCATGAATGAAGTGTCCCCAGCCCACACCAATAAATGCGAATGGAATCATAATGAGCAACAGCAAAGGTTGGCTGTAAGAGCGAAAGGTAAAAGCAATCACAATGTAGATGAGCAACAGGATAATCGGCATGACCTTCTTTGCTGAATCACCCACCTTGGAGGCTTCCCGGTTTTGGCCTTCGTACAAGGCCGACACACTGGGGTATTTGGCGATAAGCTCCGGCATGATCTTCGTGCGGATATTGTCGACAATGGCCGAGGCACTTTCCTTCGGGTCTTTGAGGTCAGCATCTATTTTAATTTCCCGCTTCCCGTCCAGGTGGTTGATGGAAATCTCGCCCCGTTCGATGGTATAGTTGGCCAATTCTTTTAATGGCACCCTTCCGCCCTGAGGTGTAACGATACGCATCTCGTCCAAATCCTGAATGGAAGAACGTCCTTCGCGATCGTAGCGTACCCAAACAATGATTTCATCTTCACCGCGCTGAAAGCGCTGCACCTGCAAGCCGTTAAAACCATTTCGAACCTGGCCCATTAAGTTGCTGAGGGTGAGCCCAAGACCGTAGGCCTTGTCGTTCATTTTTAGCGTAATCTCTTTGATACCCTGTGGGTCATTGTCCTGTATGTCACGAAGCAAGGCATTGGAATTCAGGATTTTTTTAAGGTCCGTTTTGGCCGCTTTGAGTTCTTCAATGTTATAACCAAGCAAGGAAACAGACACGGGGCGGCCACCAAAATTGGAGCCGGCATCAATCACCATGCTTTCCGCGGAAGGGAAGGTGCCCACCCGTTTAAAAATAGCTCCTGCAATATCGGTGGAAGCAGAATCCCGCAGCTCTCCCGGGAGGAGATTCAGTGTGAGCGATGCCGTAGCCGTTCCAGGTCCCACCTTTTTAATGATGTTTTCAATCACCTGATGTTGACCGGTTTGCTTTTCGGTAAATTCTTTGTTCACCTCCCAGGCCGCTGCTTCAACAACTGAAATCAGTGAATCGGTCACCGCAGGGTTAACGCCTTGAGGCATGGTGAGGGTGACTTTCACTTCATCACTCGTAATAACCGGGAAGAATGTGACACGAATAATTCCGCCACGCATCGCTCCGATGGTAATCAGCAACAGGCCAATGGCAATGGAGAATGAGATGGCCTTGTATTTCAAAGCTAGTTTTAGAACAGGGAGGTAAAGCCTGCCGCGCATGAAATTCATCATGTTGTCGCCCCATTTGTTGAACCGATAAGTCTTTTGATCGGAGGTGAGCACCTTGGAGTGGGCAACGTGAGCGGGCAGGATGATGAATGCCTCGAGCAGCGAAAAGCCCAGGGTGAGTATCACCACCAAGGTAACTTCCATGAAGAATTCACCCACACGTCCATCCAGAAAGAAGAAGGAGCTAAAGGCAATAATGGTGGTTAAAATGGCCGAAGTAATGGCTGGAACCACCTCCATCGTGCCATCAATCGCAGCCTGAATCCGGTTTTTTCCTTTTTGATAATGGTCAAAGATGTTTTCGGCTATCACGATACCATCATCGACTAAGATGCCGATGACGATGATCATTCCAAAAAGGGACAGCACGTTGATGGTTACATCGAGGTAGTTGATGAGCATAAACATTCCCAGGAAGGAAACGGGAAGGCCAAATGCAACCCACAGTGCCAGGCGTGGCCGGAGGAAGAGCGAGAGAAAAAAGAGGACCAGAAAAATCCCTTGCATGCCATTCGTGAGCAATAGTTTGGTGCGTTGAATAATGGTGATGCTCCGGTTGGAGGTCACTTCCAGTCGCAGGTTTTGATTGGTCGAATTGAAGTGTTCCACATAGGCCAGCGTGTTGTTGGCCGCTTCTACCAGGTCTTCTTTGTTGGTGGTGCTCACATCAATGTTCACGGAAGGTTGGTCGTTGAAGTAGGAACGGTCTGGTGTTTCCGACCAGGTGTCTTCAATCGTTGCCACCTGATTCAGCCTGATTTTGGTTCCATCGTCCAGTGCTTTCACAACCACCGACTCCATTTCTTTGGCGTAATAAGCTCTGTTGCGCACACGGATAAGGTATTCCTCTTCCTGCGTTTTTACCGAGCCACCTGTTAAGAGCAGGTTGGTGTTGGAAATAGCCTGTGCCACGTCCTGAAAAGTCAGGTCATAGGTGCGCAGTGCATCCTCTTTCAGTCCAATAACAATCTCTTCATCGGGAAACCCGGAAATATCAACTTGAGAGATGCCATCAATGGAGCGAAGGACTGTTTCTACCTGTCGCGCCCTTGATTTGAGGGTGCTTAAATCTTGTGATTTACCTGTGATGACAAGGGATATCGCCTTGGTCAACGTTTCTTGTTTGGAAACCACCGGTGGTTCCATTTCGGAAGGGAAGGAAGGAACTTTATCGACTGCATTTTTGACATCCGCCAACAACACATCAATATCATATCCTTTCTCTGCTTCGATTTTGATGGTGGCTGCGTTTTCCAGAGAAGAGGACGTGAAACGGTCAATGCCTACCAGGCCCCGCAGGTTGTTTTCAATTTTTAGCACAATTCCCTCTTCCATTTCCAGTGGAGAGGCACCCGGTAAAACAACACTGATGTTGATGTTTTTTGAATCCTGAAGGGGGAAGAAACTGGATTGCATGCGGGTCATACCCACGTAGCCTAAGATAAAGAAGGCTATGATAATAATGTTGACCGCAACCGGGTATTTGATGAAATACGTGATGAGATTTTTCATGCTTACTGGTTTGCTTGGTACACGCTAACTTTCATTCCAGGATAGGCCCCAGGAGGAGTTTTGTTGATGACCACAAACCCATCCGGGAGGTCTCGAACCACAACCGTACGCTCGCTAAAATGGATAGGGGTAACGGTCCATGCAACAAGGCGGTCGTTTTGCACGATGTACACCTGATTCTTGTCAAAAAGCACAGAGCGTGGAATTTCGAAGGCATTTTCAATGGCCATAGCTTGCACCTTCGTTTGCATAAACATGCCGTCTTTCAGTGCATCCGATGAAACCTTGACAAAAAAGCGGCTCATTTGTGTCGTAGGATCGATGGCCGGGTTGACACGGGAAATTGTCCCGGTCCAGCTTTTTGCAGGTAATCCTTCGATGGACAGGTGGGCGGTTTGTCCTACCTCCAAAAGTTCTGCTGTTACGGCATCCACCGATGCCTGCAATTCAAACTCCCCTGGCTGAATAAACACCCCAAGGTTTTGGCCCGGTCGGATGACGGTGCCCGGATCGACTGTGGCTTCGGCCAACACGCCAGAGTAGGGGGCTACCAGTTGGTATTTTCCGACAACTATTTCCAGATTTTTCAACGTATAGAAATTGCTGTAAACGTTTCTACCAATGAGAAAAGACCGCAATTTGCCGGAAGTCACTTCGGGTAATTCAGGACATGGTTTTTGTATGTTCACCGATTGCAAGAAGCTTTGCCACTGAGGATATTCCGCTGGATAGTCTACCCGCAAATCGGGCATTATCGAGGTAATGAGACTTTCGTAAGAGCTGCGCTGAGCAACCAGTTGTGCCTGTTGATCGTCCGCACGCATCGACAACAAGAGTTCTCCCTTTTGAAAAGTGTTGCCCGGCTTGAAACGTCCGCCATCAGGTAACATCACGCCCTGAACTTCGCTGAACAATTCCATGCGGTTCAATGCTTCCAATAGGCCCGTAGACTCTACATAAACTGGAACTGCGGAAGTTTTGACCGTATCGGCAAAAACGGTTACCACCTTGGCTGGGGGCTCAAATGTGGGTGGATCTTTCTTTTTTCCTGCGAAAAATTGCATCAGGTAAAAGGAAAAGACAAGAATAAATGGTGTGGCAATTATTGAGATAACAATTTGTCTGGCTTTCATAATGTGTTGAACTGGTAGTTGCTCTTTTTATCAAATCATTTTTCGCAGGAGAGGGCTGCTTCTGCATTGGTGCGAATGCATTGCAGGACTCTTTTGGTCACTTCTTTGTCTTTTTCGTTCACTCCATTTTGAAGTGTTTCTATTATGGAAAGTATGATGGGGCGCGCCTGAAGGGCGACCTTTTCTCCAAGAGGAGTCATTTCAACCAGGTTCACCCGTTGGTCCGACTTCGATACGGTGCGTTTAATGAATTTTTTGCGTTCCAGCGATTGCACCAGTCGGGTGAGAGAACCCTTGTCTCTTTCCGTGATCAATGCCAAAGAAGATTGTGGCTTTGGACCTTGGTCTAGAAAGCGGAGTAAAACGAACTGTTCCTTGGTTAAATCGATGCCGTTTTTTGCAAACTGTGCCTTCACCATGATGTCGATGAACTTCATGGTTTTGCCAATTTCGGGGACAATGGCTCCGTGCATAGGAGGAAGGATTGGCTCTTTCATGGTGCAAATATAATTATAAGTTGCATATGCAATGGTTGCATGTGCAACTTATTTTGTTTTGGCCTTTTTTTTACTGCTGGAAGGGCTGCATCAAATTCCGTTGAGTAGCTCCAGAAGGGAGTTGTTGGGGAGTTTGCTCCGTTTTATTTGAGCAATTGTAAAAAAAAAATGCAGAGAGCTATTCCTTTGTTTTACATGAGTGTAGCGCTTTTTTATACACCTGATTTTAGCTTTTACTTAGGTCGAGCTTAGCCTTTTTTAGCAACTCTTAAGTTTTTGTGCCGTCTGTTGGTTACCCTAATCTTAGCCCCATGACTCACGCGCCAAAATTCCTTTTGACCCTTCTGTTTCTATGTATAATTCACTTCAATTTTGCCCAGGATTTTGTGTGGGCAGAAAGGGGAGGCAATTTTGCGGAAGACTACATTTCCAAAATGGAAAACTCCCCAGATGGAAATGTGATTATTGCCGGAGGATATGTCGGTTCATTTCAAATTGATACGGTTTCCTTTCCCGTTTATGGCAACAATGCCTTTGTCGCTAAAATTGACGAGTTTGGCCACGCGTTGTGGGGCAATTGGTTTGGAACTGGCTTTACGGTTTCTATCAAAGGGATAGGAGTTGATCCAACTACTGGAGATGTGTATGCAGCAGGAAAGTACTATGGTTCTAACATGGTCATTGGGGGTAATGTATTGCCTGCGAAAGATAGGAGGGCTGTCCCTCGGGACCGGTAAACATGCGAAAGATTGCCCGGTCGGGAAATTGCCATCGAGTCGGGGCAGTATAGTTAGAGCCATCAAAACACGTAAGCGCTATGCTACTGCCAAGCCAAACATACCCCAGGGAATCCTGGTAAAAAGCATTGACTGCTGGTGTAGATGGAAGGCTGCCGTTGGGGCGCAGTTTTTGATAAATAGGAGCAGGAGGCTGCGCAAATGCAGGTATTCCGGAAATCAAAATGGTTAAAAAAAGCAATAGGTATCGACAAGGGGCGGTTGTTGATTTCAAAGGCAGAGACGTTGCTAGATGAGGTTGTGGCTAATATAACGAAATACAAGACTCAAAACGGGTCAAGATATCATGCTTATAACGTTCGTCATAGAAGCTTTGGTTGGAATGAAATCCAATTGAATGATGATTTTTTAGCGGGAGGCGAATGTAATTAAAAGGGAAACGCCACAAGCTTTAATATCCTCGTGCGGTAATTGATGGAGTATTTTCGCATCAATTTTCTGTTAACTCTAAGATGTGATTACATTTGAAAAAATTAGGAGCAGCAATTCATTCTTGTTGGTCAAAACTAACCGCTAGAATATGACACAGGATTCGAAGCAGAACAATCGACAATCCAAAAAAACAGGTTTGCCCCCAGGGGCACTCGTCTATGTTGGAGAAAAAAAGTCGAAGTCAGTCGAAATCAATGTCCTGGATTACAGTGCTGAAGAATGCAAAGAACAATCAGGGGTTAAGGTTGATTCGCTGGGTACATACACTGGGCCGGATACTGCCACCTGGATTGATTTTGATGGTGTTCATGATCTGGATTTGATCAAGCAAGCTGGGGCTCTTTTTGAGCTTCATCCGCTGGTTTTGGAGGACATTGTAAATACCAGGCAACGTCCCAAAAGTGAAGACTATGGCGACTATGTGTTTTTTACATTGAAGATGGTCGATTACGTCACATCCTCGCAACGGATGACCATGGAGCAGGTCAGTTTTATTTTTGGTAACAACACGGTTTTGTCTTTTCAGGAGCATCCTGGGGATATTTTTGAACCAATTCGCGACCGCATTAGAAATGGCAAAGGAAAGGTCAGAGGCCGCAAAGCAGATTATTTGGTTTTTCTGCTCATCGATGCCGTGGTCGATCGTTACTTTTTTACAACCGAACAATTGGGAGATAGGATTGAATTGCTGGAAAGCCTTGTGCTGGATGGCGGTTCCACGGATGTGCTTCAACGGATTCAAAAATTAAGAAAGGATTTAAGCAAGCTACGCAGGGCGGTCTATCCGCTGAGAGAGGCGGTTAGTTCCCTGCTCAAAGAAGAGGCCAGTTTCATTGAACCAGCTACAGAAAAGTATTTCAGGAATGTGTACGATCACATTGTGCAGGTGCTGGATTCGATTGAGACCCACCGGGAATTGGCCTCCTCGCTGAAAGATTTGTATATCTCCGAAGTCAGTAATCGAACGAACAACATCATGAAGGTGTTGACGATCATGGCTTCCATTTTTATCCCGTTGACCTTTATTGCCGGTATTTATGGGATGAATTTTGAATACATGCCCGAACTTAAAAGTGCTTATGGATATCCTATTGTTTGGGGGATAATGTTAGCCGTTGTCGGTGGAATGTTGTATTATTTCAAGAGAAAAGATTGGCTTTAACTCAATAAAGCCTTTCATTGAATTATGTCCACCTACTTAGCAGCATTTTTGTGAAGCGGAGGAGAGCAGTGAGCACTCATTGCATTGTGGCCAACGAGAGTTATGTTGAGTTCACACTCCGATATATCGTAGATAACAAGGGAAGGCGCGTGACCAAGGATCAGCTTTTTACGTTGGTGTTGGAGCGATTGATGGTGCACGAAAGCAAAATATCGTTGGCAACTCCAACCTTGCAATTGGTCAATCCAGATGCCGTCAAGGTCAAATTGGAGTCATCTTAATTGCGGGAGCAGTGCTTGGGATAGGTTAATCGGAGGGGCCGTAGTCTTATCTTCCTCTGTCTGCATCACCACATTTCTGTAAGGGTAAGGAATTTCAATTCCTTCTTTTTCAAATCGTTTTTTGAGGAGCTCCATCAAATCACAACCCATCACAAAAGCGGTGGGCGAATCAACGGCCCAAACCCAAACCCTTATGTTGACCGAAAAGTCGCCCCACTCGGTAACACGCACTGCCACAGCGGATTCTCCTGTTTTTTTTGTTCATCCGTGCGATTGTCAATAAAACCTGGATGCTTCACAACCTCTTCCTGTATAATTGCATGGGCTTTGTCGATGTCAGAACGGTAACCAATCCCAAGGTTGAGGATCTTACAGATTTTTTCTTCAATGATATCGGAATTTATCAAAGTCTCCTCACTTATTACGGAATTGGGAATAATGACCCTCCTGTTTTCAAAGAAACTGGATGCTTCGAATTTTGGTAAAATGATTCGAAAAAGCGAGTTAACCACCCGTCTGGATAAGTTTAGTTCAAATAACAAGACCGGAAGACCTGCCAATCTATATACTTTCAATAGGGAGCGCTATTACCAGGGGCCCACAGACCGGGTGCAATTTAACTTTTAAGGAGTGTTCTTTGCTTTCGATTTGGCTTTCGAAAAGAATCACTCGCCATGTATTTTCAGGCTCGTAGCATGTGAGCGGTTTGAGCTCATAAAACAACAAAAGCCTTGCAGTTTCTGCAAGGCTTTTGTCAGTCGATTCAAGCGTTAAAAGTTAGAGCTATTTTAATTCAAGACATTCGAATAACTTGCTGTTTACGCGAAGAAATGGATAAGTATGACCTTGAAAATTGTTGTTCCAGCAATGGTAAAACACCTTCAAGCTTTATGGTATGGTCTATTGGTTTTTGAAATAGCTGTGGTATTTGTTTTTTTTCACTTCATCAAAGCCAACTATAACCACCCCACAACCTTCCTGTCCATCGCTAAAGGAAAGTGATACAGTATACATCGCGGTTGCCTTGCATTGAAATTCCACTCCGTTGTAGTATTTATTGCTCAATCCATCGTAGTTGGTTAGCACTATTCCACTGCGTTGACCGAACATCTCAAACTTTAGTTTTCCAGGTAGATCCTCGGCATAATTGATGATGAACCGGTATTTTTTACCTTCGTTTAAGATGATGCTATACGAAATTTGAGGGGGCATTTTGTTTTTTTTCTTCATCTTCTCCATCCGAACTTTGTAGTCCTTCATGTAGTTGAAATTACCCAATGCATCCGCAACTTCGGCAATCAAACCATCATCGCATTGTGCTCTTAGGTTTACTGATGAAAAACACCCAAGAATGATCAGTATTATTAGGGTCCACTTTTTCATTATAACATCGCTTTTTTGTTCCTGATTTCAGCAACAGTGTTGAGAATTATTTGCAACACTTCAGGCTCCACGGTTACTTCACTAGAACTGTTGTCTTCCAATACGAGCATTCCATTCACTTCTTTTCGTGTAGGTTCAGCATAGGTGTATGAGATGCTCACTTTGTCATAGATGCTTTTAAGGGTTTGCAAATCATCGCTAATTGGCTGAATAGAGGCATTTGATTTGTGTGCATCGATGAGCAAAAGAAGGTTGTCGATGACTATTTTTTGCTCGCCAATACGCTCTACCAAGTCTAGAGGGATTTCGGCTTGATTCCGGCAGGATTCAGTTGCAAGGTACAGGCCTTCCAACCATCCTCCATAAAGCATAATCAAGCTAATTTCTCCTCTGCCGTTGGAAGTGAGGTAGTCATCCATTTCCTGGAATCCTCTGGTAGAAATGTAAAGCAAAGAGTCGAGGTTGTTTTTGTTTTGGGCGAGGCGGCTCATAGTGGAGAAATCAAAAAACTGTTCCACTTTTAATTCATCCGATAAGTCTCTTACAGCTGTTAAAATGGAAAGGGCAGAAGAGGGGCGTTCATAGAAATTGACATAACCCAAATCAGCACCATAGGCACCGAGGTTGAATGCTTTCTGTGCACTGTTTTCAAAACGGTCGAGGTCATCAGTGTTGTTTAGAAGGCCTTCATCAAATTCAACTCCGGCATCGTGCATCAGCGAGGTCAATTCAAGCGGACTGGGAAAGGTCTCGATAATTTGATCGATGATTTTTTCCGATAACTGAGGAGTTTCAGGGGTTGCATTGCGCTCTGATGTCAATGAATCTACAGAGCTGGTAAGCTCATTGTCCTGACCGCTGTTACCGCAGCTCATCATCCCAAGTAGCGTTGCGATGAAGAAAGGTATGGTTAATCGTTTCATGATTTTTTTTTGATTTTGATGGCGCCAAAAAGAGAGATGAATTTTCTCAAAAGGTCAAATTGTAGCATAATAAAGAGGACCAGAATATTGGCCAAAAGAATCAGTATGTTGAACCAAAAAGTCTCCAATGAGAAGAGGCCCACTCCTTTTTTTGAGCTGAAGAATGGGGCATCTAAACCGTTGAGTCGGGAGAACTTTCCTTTTTGATATACCGGATCCGAAAGTTGTATTATTTCTTTGTCTTCCACCACAAAAGCGTTTATCAGGGACGCTTGATTGGTCACTTGTTCCTCAACGGCTTCGTTGGTGTAATTGGTTTTATAGTTTTTCAGCAGAGCTGATTTTTTGGGGTCGGAGTTGAGGGAATTGAGTATTTTCTCCTTTTGGTTAAATGCCTGGTTGAATTTTTCTTCGTAATTCCGTTCCAGGTCTTCCAATACAAAAATAATTTTTTCAACTGTTTCCAAATCGCGGACTGAACTAAGGTATTCTTTGTTTAGATTCTTTTTGATGATTTTCTGGAAAAGTTCGGGTTCGTTAATGGCCTCATTTTCCAGTTGCTTCAAAATGAATTCGACTGCATCTTTCACCGCCTTTTTCGTGGATTCATCTTTTTTGTCAGCCTGGTTAATGACGGCCAATTGCTGCACCGCCTTTTTTAGCTCTGGAAACGTATAGGCAATCCTAAAATCGAAGTAGCTGATTTGTTGGTCCAACTCAAAGAAGAGGCTGTTGTAGTTGTTGTGCTTGAACTGGTTCACCATAATTCCTTCGTAGGCCCATTTTGCTGGCATGGCATGGGCAATGGCCGGAACACCGTTGCCTCCACCCATCGAGGGGTTAAGTCGGTCAAACGAAAACATGGCACCACTAAGCACCATTTGTGGGATGATGAGCAGCGGAATCAGAATATAAATGGTGACAACCGAATTGAAGCTGGCTGAAATATTTAAACCCAACACATTGGCAACTGCTCCAACGGAAAAAAGAGCGATCCAGAACGTGAAGAATTGTCCGTTTAGCTCCAGGATGGTATTTCCAATAAGCACGAAAAGGAACGCCTGAATTGCGGAAATCATGAAGAGTATACCCACCTTGGAAAGCAGGTACGAAAACCGGCTGAGGTTTAAAAACTGTTCCCGCTTCAAAATAGTACGGTCCTTGATAATTTCCTCTGAGCTCACCATGAGACCCAGAAAGGTGATCACGATAATGCTGACAAAAATATAGGCAGGGATGTTGTCGTTTAGCCTGAGAAAATAGGATTCTTCCCCCACGCTTACATAGCGTAAAATCAGCGACAAAAAGAACGCCAGGGCGGGAGCTTCCGTCAAGGTTATGATTAAGTATTGCTGATTCGAAATCTTTGTTTTTAAATCACGCAGCGTAAAAACAACCCATTGTTTGAACCTGTTGGGCTTGGATGTTCGCGGCAATGAATCTACCGATGCAATTTCATTGCCTTTGTTGAGTAAATCTTCGGATAAGTCCGATGCTGTGGATTTCAAAAAGGTTTCATACCAATCTTTGGGAAGAACTTTTCTTTTATCTGTTGTGTTACCATATTCGTCAACGACTTTTGATTCAATGATGTCGAAGACAGATTCTGGATTTACGTTGCCACATGTTTGGCATTCGCCCTCCCCATAGTTCAGTTGATGATCCAGTTCTTTGAAGTAAGAAACAGCCGCAACCGGATTACCACTATATATTAAGTAACCTCCTGTGTCTAATACAAATAGCTTGTCGAAGAGTTTAAATATGGTTGATGACGGTTGGTGAATTACCACAAAAACCAATTTGCCTTTGAGCGATAATTCACGCAGCAAATCCATTACATTTTCCGAATCTCTGGAAGAAAGGCCGGAAGTTGGCTCGTCTAAAAATAAGACAGAGGGTTCCCGAATTAATTCCAGTGCAATGTTTACCCTTTTTCGTTGACCTCCGCTGATCACTTTTGTGAGGGGAGAGCCAACTTTTAGGTTCCTGATGTCGATGAGTCCCAGGTTGTAAAGAACCTTTTCGACCTTCTCTTCAATCTCCTTATTAGACAAGGATTTGAAGCACAACTTGGCATTGTAATAAAGGTTTTCAAAAACAGTCAAATCTTCAAAGAGAAGATCGTCCTGGGGCACTAAGCCGATAACTCCCTCTAATTTGTTTTTTTCTTTGTAGAGGTCGGTACCGTTGATTTTAATATGCCCTGAAGAAGGAGCTTGTTGGCCAGATAGAACGTTGAGAAGTGTAGTTTTTCCAGCACCACTGGCACCCATGATGCCAATGAGGGTTCCATTACTTTCCTTGATGGACATGGGGTATAGCCCCTTTTTGCCATTTTTAAATTCGTAGCTGATATCGCTTGCGTCAAAATGCAATGAAAGGTCGATGCGCTCGGATAAAAATTTGGCATTGATATCGCTGTAATAGATAGATCGCCCTTGCCCAGGACGAAGCACGCCACCAGGAGCAAAAAGATACACGCGCGTAATGCGCACCGGTTTGTTGTTTAGAAGGAGTTGGTTGGTTCCGTTGTATCGAAGGAAGAATAAATTAACAGAGGGTATCCGGAGAATGCTGATTTCACCGTTGATACTTTTATCCCGGATGAAAAGTGGTGATTCAATGTCAACGTCTGATGGATTGCCAATCACCAAAATGTCGGAATCTCTGATGGCGTTGACGGTATTTTCAGATTCGATAAATTCTCCGATGGATTTTATCTCTTCTTTAGCAATGCGAAAAACCTTCGCTACCGTTTCAATGATCTCTACCCTTTGTTTGGTAAAGGAAGAGTCAGATTTAATAAACTCCAGCAACCGAACATAAACAATGACCTTTTGTTGTTGTTGAAGGGTCTTGTTGATTTTTTTACAAATGCCCATGATTCGGACACTGTCTGTGACCGAAGTCAGCTTTACTTTTTGGTTTTCTTTTTGGGCTCCGACCAGTTCCTGTTCATCGAAATGAGAAAGGTACAAGTCGTAGTATTCCGCCACCAAATCACTGTTGAATTGGGTTTGGAGAAACTCCTTTACATAAGCATTTTTTGCAGCAGAAACCCCATCATCCTGTTTCGCAATAATGGCGAACAGTTGCATGAGGGCCCGAAGTATTTCTTCACTCATTTGGTTTTTACCTTTTGGGAAGTTATTGGCTAATTAGCAAATGGCTTTAGGTCAAAGTCGATTTCGACAATTTCCGAGAATTCTTCTCCTGCTTCCATCATGTCTTCATCCTCTTCCTGATAGAACCATTCAATTTTAACCTTGGCACCATCCTCAGCCATTTCTTCCAGCTTTAACAGAATGTCCATGATTAACTTGGAGGAGGCTGTATTGAAGTAGATCATTTTGAACTTGAAAACTGTCAGGTCATTTGGGGTGGCAGCATATCCGTCAATCCATTCCAACACCGGGTCATAAAAGGTGGTTACATCTTCGGGCAGTGATTTTCCGGAAACCTCAAATTGATTGTTTGTTTTGTCCAATATAATATTGGGGGTTTCATCTGATGGAGCTAGTACAAATGGTGTCATTTTTTTATTTTTTAATCTGTATTTGGTAAAGGAAAAATTCAGTTTTATCGTTTATTTCAATAAACTCAAACTCAATTTTAGATTTTGTTTTTTTGGCCATATCAATAAAGCCAAGTCCTGCTCCGCCCTTGTCAGAAAGGCGGCTATCGCGCAGTTGTTTTTTGTAAAGTTCTTTTAGCTCATCTTCGTTCAAACCATTGATCATGGTCAACATGTTCTCAATCTCAGGCCGTTTATCTTTTTGTATGGCATTACCCGTAGTGAGCAAGTAGCAATTATCCAGTTTCGCCAGGAAAAGCATTCCTGAGCCGGGACGTGCAGGAGCTCCTGAGTCATGATCATACGAATGTTTGGAAAGGTTTTGAAGGGCCTCAACGATCACGTGAAAAACCCTGTTTTTAACCCTGTCGTCTTCATTCTCTTTACTTAGACTGTCAACAGCCAATGCGGAAAATGCTTTGGTGAGCCCTTGACTGATATCTCCCTGATAAGCCAAAATTAATTTTTGGGCGTGCATTTGCTTATACAGTTCAAAAAAAGAATTGAGCTTCTTAATATGGTTGGTGGTAGTTTCCATTTCTAAACTTCGAATCCGATGAATAAAATATCGTCCAGTTGGCTGGCTTCTCCCTTCCATGACTGAAGTGCCTTTTCCATTTCATTAATTATTGCAGGTACATCTTTGTCTTTATTTTCCAAAATGATGTTCTTGATCTGCTTGTTGGAGAATTTTTTGGTATCCTCCTCATTGAGTTGATCGGGCAATCCATCTGAATAAATAAATACACGCATTCCCTTTTTGAGGGGCATTTTGTGATTTTGAAAAGGCGCACTGGGCTTTTTGCCCCTCGGTGTGCCTCCAATTGCTCTGCGGGCGCCCTTTATTTCAGTGAGTTCGTCACCATCCAGAATAAGCACAGGGCGGTGTGCCCCGGCAAAGGAGAATTCCATTTTCGTATAGTTGATGCGACACATGGCCACATCCATTCCGTCCATCACATTTTCATCACCTTGTGGATTCAAGGTCTTCTGAACTTCTGAGTGCAAGAGGTTTAACAGATCGGAAGGTTCCAATTTACCCATTTGAACCAGTTCCTGTAACTTGAAGTTTCCGATCAAGGAAAGCATCGCTCCAGGAACTCCGTGGCCGGTGCAATCAACAGCTGCCACATATAAATCATCCACCTTTTCGTAAATCCATGGAAAATCTCCGCTAAGCACGTGTTTCGGCTCGAAGAATATCCCAGAATTGGGCAAACATTGCTGTAACTGTTTCAAAGAAGGAACAATAGCAGTTTGAATGCGGTGCGCATAGTTGATGCTATCGTTTATCATTTGATTTTGCTTCTCAACAACTCTTTTTGAGTCATTCAACTCATCATGAGCTTCCTGAAGCTTCGTTTTAAAATCACGTTCCCGAAAAGTGGCTGTGATCAGGTGTTGATTTGTATTGACCAATTCGGCATTTTCCATTTTCAGCATTTCCATCTCTTTTTGAAGAGACTCTACCTGAGCAGTGGAAAGGGGGGGCTTTATTTCGCTCATGATTTGGGGCATCATTATCTTATGTTTTTAACGTTAAGTGAGTATTTGTAAGACAACAAGGCTCATTTTGTCGCTATTATGACTCACTTTCATATGGCTTTAATTCTTTTAAAGTTGGAGTTGGGCTTCTTTTAGTGTTGCATACTCCTTTAGTTTATCGAGGAACAGGTCATCGATTAGCCAAATAAACTGAGGTTCAATTATCATTCCCGCACATCTGTATGTAGCAGCAACCTTTAGGTAGACTGGTGGGTCTACTTTTTGGGAGAGGGAAGCAATCATTTCTGGGTCATCTGGGGATAGCAGCACTGGCACGCCTCCTAATATATTTATGTTCAGCATGTTCGATAATTCTGTTATAACCGAAGCAGTAACAATATTATCCGTCTCCAACAGAAATTCTTTAGAGAGAGCATCCTCCATTCCTGAATTGGGGTCAATTGGGTGGGCCGCTTTAAAGAAGTTTTTTACATCCTCCTTGGAAAATACTAGAAAAGCACTACCAGAATAGTCTCCCTGAAGTTTTGTTTCCAATACAGCAGCTGAAGATCGAATTTGGTCAAGTAATTCGGAAGCATCTTCTTCATTAGCAATTGACAAATTGAGATCTTCAATGTATATTTTATTGTTCACGAAAAAGGATAGGGTATCAGCAGCCTTGGCCATTGAAATGTTAAACAGCTCTTTGAGTATGTCGTATAGAACAGGTTTGTCGTTCATGGATTCATCGGTTTTTGTAAATTATCTGTAAAGGTTTTTATCGGTGGTTCCGGTGATTAATCTACGGTTAGGACGGGATTTCTTCCTCCATCATAGCATTAACCTTCTCCAGCAGGGTCGCAGGGGTAAAAGGTTTAACCACATAGTCCCGTGCCCCGATTTTTAAACCTTCTTTAATGACGCTATCTTGACCGACTGCGCTAACCATAATAATTTTGGTTTCTACCAAACCTTCCTCCATGAGAATACGGAGAATATCGATTCCAATCATATCGGGCAGAATGTTGTCGAGTGTTATAATGTCTGGTTTTAATGATAAAGCAAGTTCAATGGCATCCTCGCCATTGGCTGCCTCTCCGACTACTTCATATCCAGCTGGTTGCAGGCTGTTTTTGATGGTGGCACGCATAAACATGGAATCATCTACTATTAGTACTGTCTTACTCATAAGGGTAATTTTTAAGTAATTTTTTTACGCTTCTTGATAGGTTCAGACTTAAGATAATGCCTCTTTAAAAAGATGTACTTGCAGATGGTGTTGGAGACATTTTGGGTCTCCAGGCGGCATTTGACAAGATGATTTGATTTTTAATCGAGGGCATAATTAAGAATGATTCAATCAATTAATTCTGAAAGTTATAAGGGGTATTACCATTCTGTCATAAATAAGGTTACAGTATTTCCGTTTAATGGCACTTTAAGTCGATGAATGACTTCGAAAAGAAGGTTGAATGGTATTCCTAACCTTTTCTGTTTCTGGCTGCGGGTTCTAAAAGGTATTAGATGAACGCCTGGTGCATTGCGTTAGCTTCACTTAAACTTTTATTGAATGCATTTCACTATTGAATACATTTCACCGATGGAAATGCGCATTTCACCGAAAGTTGGGCGTGATGAGCCATTGTTTTGTAACTCTTGAATTGGTGGGAGCGTAGTAAGACGCATTGTATTTCATTTAATAGCCCCCAAATTATGATTGTTCAGGAAGCATCGTTGCCAGTTAATACATGTTCATCCCTTTTTTTCCGAGAGAATTGACACAGGTAGAGGAAACCGTTTAATTAGTCCCCACCTTGAAATAGCATTCAGGTTTTCAAGTTGTTGCAGTATTCTGTAACTGTTTGAGGACTCGCTTGGTCGGGTCATGGCGGTTTAGTGCCTGGTAATTTTTTTCTCTGTCTGTTAAAGTCAGATGAAACGGTGATTTTATTGCAGGTAAAACAGTGTGTAAATCATGCCAATTTTTTCCAATGAGTAACGTAAAATCAAAGTGTAGATGTCATTAATAATACTTCAACCATCCAAACGAAAAACAGTACGGAAAACAGACGTTTTTCTGGAAGGAGAATTGACGGTTGGCAACATAAAGCAATTAAGCAAAGAAGTGTTGGAAGTATTCGAGCGTTTCGACATAGTTACATTTTACCTCAAAAACGTTCAGCAATTGGATTTAAGCTGTATTCAACTATTACACTATATCAATGAGTCCTTCAAGGATAAGGGAAAGAAGATCACTGTCTCTTGTCAATTGTCAGATGATTTGAACGCCCTTATTCGAAATTCGGGTTATGCGGGTTGGTTGCTTAATTAACGACCTCAATGTGTGAATAAACCATGACTATGCAAACAAATATTTTAGTTGTTGATGATTCTGAGAGTATCCGTGAACTGGTGTCGGATGCCCTGATTTTTGCCGGGCACAACGTGCTCAAAGGTGTAAATGGAGAGGATGGATTGAAACACTTAAAGCAGTTTAAGCAGCAAATTCACCTGATAATCTCCGATCTCAACATGCCAGTGATGGACGGAATCGAATTTGTGAAAAAAATTCGGGAAATCCCTCAATATCAGTACTTGCCGATTCTCATTTTAACCACAGAATCACAGGAGGATAAAAGAGTAGAGGCTAAGAATGCCGGAGCTACGGGATGGGTAGTTAAACCCTTTGATGAAGCGAAATTACTCCAATTCGTAGGTAAAGTTTTGAGATAATGAGCAGCAACCTGGAATCCATCTATTTTGAAGAAGCAAAGGAGTTGATCCAAGGCATGGAGTCATCCCTGCTGGCACTTGAATCGTCTCCTGAAGACAAGCAGTTGTTGGAAGAGGTATTTCGCTCCATGCACACCTTGAAAGGAAATAGCAGCATGTTTGGTTTTACGCAGATCGCTGAATTTTTGCATGAATTTGAAACTATTTATTCACGGTTAAGAGATGGAGCGTTAAACTTAAGTAAAGAGCTGCTGGATATTTCACTGAACTCATTGGATCATCTTTCAAAGATTATCCTCGACCCAGAGTTAAAGGAAGCTTCGAACAAACAGTTGCAGTTGGAATTGCTGGAAAAACTTCGCCAGGCATTGGAATTGGATTCGAGTCAGAACAGTGCTGTGGGCTCAAATGCCCTATTGGAAGAAACTGGCATGCACACTTATTTCATCCAGTTTATCCCGCACAGGGATATCTTGTTAAACGGCACCAGACCGCTGTATTTGCTGGATGAATTGAGTGAGTTGGGTACTTGCAAGGTCATTCCACGTTTTGCCCCATTTGATTCCATTGAAGTCATAGATTTTACCCAGAGTTACGCCAGTTGGGAAATACTGTTGGCGACAAAATCGACTCACAACGACATTTTAGATGTCTTTGTTTTTGTGCAGGGAGAGAGTGAGATTACCGTAGAAGAGGTCGCTCCTTATAACCTGTTTATTCACACGGAAACAGAAGATTTTCTTGAAGAGAGAATGGCGTTGGATGCCGAAAAGATAACCTTAAAGGCACTGCAGGAGCTGGAAAAAATGTTGCCTTCACCGCAACTGCCCGCTGCACCGGGAGAAAAGACGCAACAAGCAGCACCCAAAGCGATTGTTAAAAGTGTTGCCTCAACAGTTCGGGTTTCTACAGATACACTTGGAGAAGTAATGAACCTGCTGGGAGAATTGGTCACCGCACAAGCAGGGTTGAATCTTTACGCCACCGAAAATACCGACAGCCGATTGGCAATGATTACCGAAGATATTGAGAAAATTTCCAGGCAATTGAGGGAGGCTGCTTTGAGCATGACCCTCATTCCTTTAGACAGCATTTTTCCAAGGTTTCAACGGTTGGTCAGGGATTTGTCTGATCAGCTCGATAAAAAGGTAGAATTGGTTACTGAAGGCGGTGACACCAGTTTGGACAAAAAAATTATAGAGACCATCACCGACCCGCTGATGCACATTGTACGGAATTGCCTGGATCATGGCATTGAAGAAAAAGAGGAACGTGCTACTGCTGGAAAGCCTGAGTCAGCAAAAGTTAAACTCTCGTCATTTTATTCGGGTGGTGCAGTTCACATTCGGATCTCGGACGATGGAAGAGGGATCGATCCTGAAAAAATCAGGGCCAAAGCGATTGAAAAAGGTGTCATCGAAAACGATACCGTGCTCTCCAAACAAGAAACATTGAACTTGATTTTTGCTGCCGGATTTTCCACCGCCACCGAAGTGTCAGATGTGTCGGGCAGAGGAGTGGGGATGGATGTTGTGCGCAGGAATATGGCTGAAGCCAGAGGTAAGGTTCTACTGACATCTGACTTGGGGAAAGGGACCGTTGTGGAAATCATTTTGCCACTCACTTTGTCTATTATAGATGGACTGTTGGTTGAAATTGATCAGCGCAGTCATGTCATTCCTCTGGAGCAGATAGAAAAGTGCTATGAGGTCCCAGTTGAGGAATTGGAAGATAACCTCAACAACACGATAATATTGAATGGCGAACAAATTCCCCTGGTGAAATTGGAGTCGGAATTTGACATCGAAACCACCGAAGAAAGTAGTTCCAAAAATGTCATAGTGGTGAAAAACGAGCATTTGAAAGTGGGGCTTTGTGTGGACGCGATAGTGGGAGAATTACAAGCGGTGCTGAAGCCTCTTGGTAAATATTATGCCCAACAGGATTTTGTTACCGGAGCAACGGTTTTGGGAGATGGTTCGGTTGCTTTGGTGTTGAACCCATTCAAATTGATACAAGATAAAGTGCAACATAAAGCGATAGCATCATGAGTAATGTTGAAGAAGAAATAACAGCTGAAACATTCCTGTCATTTGTGATGGACAAGGAGCAGTTTGCCATCAATGTGGACCATGTGATCGAAATGGTAGAGATACCCAAGGTGACCAAAGTTCCAAAATCACCTGACTATATGTATGGAGTGATCAATCTCCGAGGGAAAGTACTTCCAGTAATTGATACACGGCTGAAATTTGGATTGAAGCCTGTTGCTTTGACCAAAGACAGTGGCATAATCGTATTGGAATTGGAAGTTGAAGGTGAAAAAGTAGTTGTAGGAGCTTTGGTCGATAGCCTGCTGGAAGTATTTGAAGCAGGTATGGATGAGCTAAAGCCTTCACCCAGTATTGACCCCCGGTACAACATGGACTTCATTCAAGGGATGTTGCCGCACAATGAAAAATTTATCATGTTACTGGATATAAGTGCCGTTTTTTCGGTGGAGGATATTCAGGATTTGAACGAGCAAAAAGCAGTTAAGAACAAGTAATACACAACAATATGAATTTTATTGACAGGTTAAAGTTTAGTCACAAGCTCGCAGTAATGCTCGCTGTACCCTTAATTGGAATGCTCTATTTCTCAATAGTTGGAGTTGTTCAGCGATCAGTAGATTATCAGGACATGACTGAATTACAGGAGATGTCTGTATTGTGCGAAAGAGTGAGCGAAGTGGTGCATCACACGCAACAGGAAAGAGCCATTACTGCCATCTACATGGCCACAGGTGGAGCCTTGTTTAAGGAAGAGTTAGCTACCCAGCAGGAGCAGGTGGATCTTTATGTGTCAGAAACCACGGAATATCTCGAAACTATTGATATCAGTGACTATGGGAAAGAAATAGAGTCGGCTGTTGGAAATGCGGTAAAGTCATTAGATAAATTAAAAGAAAAACGCGCGGCAATTACCTCTCTTGACTTGTCAAGAGATATGGCACTGGAATATTATACTGGTCTGCTGTCCGAGTCATTCGATATCATATCCAAAGTCTCCAAAGCAAGCACAAGAGCGGAAATTTCAACGATCACTTCTTCTTACGTCAATTTCCTGAGAAGCAAAGAGCGAGCGGGTGTAGAACAGGTTTTATTGATAAACACGTTCATCGGCAATGAGTTTGTTGACAATGATTATGATGCATTTGTGAAGCTGGTCAACGATCAGGAAGTGTACAATCAGGTGTTCCTTTCTTATGCAAGCTCTGAAGTGACCGGATTGTTTGAGGAACAAATGAAATCGGAAGCTGTAGCCGGTATTGTTGATATGAGACAGGCAGCGGTCGACAGCGCAAGTGCAGGGAATTTTGGTGTCAGTGCCAAATTCTGGTATGAGACCATGGTAAAGAAAATAGATGGTTTGAAAAGCGTGGAAAACGTAATTGCTAATTCCCTTAGCATGCAGGCAGCGGAGTTAAAGTCATCTGCATTTGTTTCCTTGATCTTTAATGTACTATCAACGCTCATCATTGTTGTGCTTTCTATATTCCTGGGTTTCTTCATTGCGAGAAATGTTGTTGGATTGATGGGAGGAGAACCTATAGAAGTGTTGCGTATAGCACAGCAAATATCGCAAGGGGATCTCAACACTGAGTTTGACGAAAAAGATGTTCAGGGCATATTGGGGGCGATGCAAAGCATGTCCAATCAATTGAAAACAATTATGGCCTCCATAGTTAATGCGTCTGATACAATCTCTAGTGCGAGTAAAGAAATGAGTTCTTCATCCCAACGTATGTCTGACGGTGCATCGCAGCAAGCAAGTTCAGCGGAGGAAGTTTCCGCATCCATGGAAGAAATGGTCGCCAACATTCATCAGAATACAGAGAATGCGAAACAAGCGGAACAGATTGTAACAGGTGCCGCTCAAAGTTTGGAAGAAAATAGCAAGTCCATCGAATTGACCTTGGATTCGATGAAAACCATCGCCAAAAAGATATCTATAGTGGGAGAAATTGCGCGACAAACCAATTTGTTGGCACTCAACGCTGCAGTGGAAGCAGCGCGGGCAGGAGAGCATGGAAAGGGCTTTGCTGTGGTCGCTGCTGAAATCAGAAGGCTGGCGGAAAGAAGCCAGATTGCAGCTACTGAAATTGACGAAGTATCTTCAGAAAGTCTTGAAATGTCCCAAAAGTCAGGTACTATGCTCGCAAGTCTGGTTCCCGAGATTCAGAAAACATCCGATTTGGTAAGAGACATTTCTTCTGCAAGTGTGGAACAAAACAGTGGCGCTAATCAGATTAATGCCGCTATTCAGCAGTTGAATGACATTGTGCAGCAAAACGCAGCAGGAGCGGAAGAAATGGCTGCCAACTCGGAAGAACTCAACGCCCAGGCAGATAACCTGAATGAAAATATATCCTTTTTTAACCTGGACCTGGACCAGGACCAACAGAAAAAAAGCTCCGGTTCTGATTCAGAAGTCTTGAATCAAAAAAATATAACCCCTAAGAAAGAAATTAGAATTACTCCGACTAAAAACAAACAAGAAGGAGTACACATTGAATTAGACAGTGAATTTGAAAATTTTTAACCCGCCTTTTTTATTAAAACACCACATTATGAAAACAACCATGTACAAACGTAACATCACCAAGGTTTGCAGCGCCTTGCTAATGAGCGCTGTGTTAATACCCTTTTCTGCGCATGCACAGGACTCTAAACTTAGCTTCTCGGGATTTGGAGAGGTAAATGCGTCTACCTCCTTTGGGGAAGTAGCCAATGAAAAACAAGAGGAGCTTCATCACTTGTTTCCATCTTCGGAGGAGCAACATTTGGAGGATGATCAACTTGATTTTGGCATTCCAGGTTTTGATCTGATAGGCACGGCAAGACTATCAGACAACGTGATTTCGAGAGCGGAACTGTTTTTTGAAAATGAAGAGGATGCAATCAGCATTAAACTACTACAGTTACAGATTCAATATCAGGTGAGTGAAAAATTCAACTTGAAGGTGGGTAAATTCTTAACCCCCATCGGTTATCTCAACCTCAACCAACGCTTTTTTGGCTACCTTAACTATTCCTATAGATCTAGAGATATGGTAAAGGAGTCGCTGGGATATGCACCTGTCTCGATGGTAGGTCTTCAATTTAATGGAAAGTTTTTTTCTAATGACTTGGTTTATGGGTATAAAGTAGCCATTGGCCAGAATAGAGGAACCGTTCCACACGAAACAGTGTTGAGTGCCACTTTTGATACGGCTCCAGGTATAGTGATAGCCAATGATTTCAAAAAGAGTTTTAAAAACGTGGATGTTACTTTGGGACTAAGCGGATACTACAATCCGGAAATTTCGACCATCTATTTGGATAGCCTTGGCAAAGAAGGAGAACTTGAAACTGACCACGGTCAAGGGGATACTACCGGTGTCGAAGGAGCTCCTTCGGTTTTGTTGAGGGAATTAGGTTTGACACCCTACCTAAAAGTTGATCACGACAAATTTCAGGTATTGGTTGAATACCACAGCATGGATTTCTCGCAAATTTCAGAGGGAGTTCATGCAAACGGTGATAAAATTAATGTTCCGGATTACAACTACCAGGCTTTATCCGCTCAGCTAATGTTCAAAACCAATTTACTCAAAAAACCATTTTATCCGTATGTGCGATATGATTGGTCAGAATTAGGAAACGGAGGTTATTACCTCGGATTAGAGGAAATTGATGGTTCCCATGATGAGCTTCAGCGGGTCTATCGACCAGATAATACCATTGCGATGATTGGTGCAGCTTGGGATGTGTCTGCTTTCAGTCGGGTCAAGTTGGAATATTCCCGCAAGCTAAATGGCCATGAATTAGAAAATACCATCAATTTTGGTACATCTTTCGCCTTTTAATCCCAAAAAAGTCAAAACATCATTTTAAGAAATAATTATGAAAGCAATAAAATACAGTTTCCTGTTGCTGGTTCTGGCCATTTTTATGGGAGGTGCCGCAAAGGCTCAAATTGTGGTTATCGTTAATAACGACAATCCGGCAGAAAAGCTAAGTGCCCAGCAAGTGAAAGATTATTACATGCGTAAATCGAGAAGCCGTTGGCCTTCTATCAACAAACCAATCAAACCAGTGGATAGAAAAGGATCCGGAGCAGAAAAAACAAAATTTCTCTCTGATGTGATGGGGATGTCTAATGAAAAACTCTCACAGCATTTCACGCAAAGACAATTCGCCAATTCAGAGGCACCTCCTGCCAAGTTTGCATCAGATGAAGAAATCATCAACAATGTGGCAAATGAAATAGGAGCGATAGGTTTTGTAAGCAAGGCCGTTTACGATGCCAATGCATCCAAAGTTAAATCAGTATTAGTGGTTAATTAGGGTTGTTAGCCAGGTTGCTGAGGAAGCTCAGGTTTCCTCAGCAACTTATATTTTCTATGAGTCAGAACTTTTATAAACGGGCAGACATGTTGAAATGCAATGTGTTGTTTCTGGCCAGTAACGCTCAGTAAAAAAAAAGCCGCTACTACCGTTGAATGAAAAAATATCCTTTTGATAGCAGACAATCGGTGGGGCTCCACCAGGCTGTGGGGAATTAATTTGGGTGAAAAAACCGGAAAGATGACCTATCAACCAAACAAAAAAAAAATGACTGCAAAGAAGTTGTCTGGGGATTCAAAGCTGTTCACCCTTGCCGGAAAAGTTTATTGATCTAACTCTTTGGTGCTGGGGGGAAGCTTAGGGAAATAGCACAAATTTATATTTAGCACGCAAAAAATGAACACGGATTCATATCAACGGGCTGAAATTGGCAAAGCGGATTTCGATCGGCTAAGCAATTTTATTCAGACTAATTATGGTATAAAAATGCCTCCTGAAAAGAAGGTGCTGATGGAAGGGCGTTTGCAAAAACGACTCCGTGCAAATGGTTTTGATTCATTTAGTGCGTACTGTGCTTATTTGTTTAGCGGAGAGGGCAAAAACGAGATTTTGCATTTGATTGATGCCATCTCCACAAATACTACCCACTTCTTCAGAGAGTCAGACCATTTTGATTACCTGCAATCAGACATCCTGCCTGAATTCGAAAACCAGGGAGGTAATTTTCTGAAGGTATGGAGCGCAGCGGCTTCCAGTGGAGAAGAAATTTACACTACTGCCATTGCCATCGAAGAATACAAACGGAAAAATGGCGCAGGGTTAGACTATTCTATCCTGGGAACAGATATCTCCACCCGAATTCTGGAAAAAGCGATCAATGCTATTTATCCTGAAGAACGGCTGGCCGCAATGCCTGTTGAACTAAAAAAAGAATATTTCCAACGCAGTAAAGATCGAACCAAACGGTTGGTGAAGGTAGGACCAAAAATTGGCAGAAAAACGCAGTTTCAGCGGTTGAATCTCATGGATTCAAATTACAATGTGCCCACTGATTTTGATGTTATTTTCTGTCGCAACGTACTCATTTATTTTGAACGGGAAGTGCAGGAAGCTGTTATCGCCAAATTGTGCGAACACCTTACATCAGGAGGCTACCTGTTACTGGGACATTCAGAATCAATTATGGGAAGGAAGTTTCCGCTGCGTACTATAAAACCAACAATTTATCAGAAGTTATGAGTCTTTTGAAAACAATTTCGACCGAAGAGCTTATTCAGGAGCTTACTATCAGATCCGTTAAAGAGAGTGGTTCTCATGTCGATCAGATTGCATTGCTGAAAGAATTGGTCTCAGTCAACGAAAAGTTGGTAGAAGTTGAGCAAGTCAAATCGGCATTTTTATCCAATATTAGAAATGAAATTGTTAACCCCCTGACTTCAATCATGGGCTTGTCGAAAAGCATTTCACTTCATTCATCCCAAAAGAAAAAAGCCCAGTTAGTTTTTCAGGAAGCATTTCTACTCGATTTTCAACTAAAAAACATATTCGTTGCAGCCGAGTTGGAGTCAGGCAATCTGGGACTGTCAATAAGCGAAATAGACATCCCGCAATTGCTGGAGCAGTTGAAAAGCCGTTTTGAGCACCTGGCCGAGAAAAGAAACATTGTCATTGAGTTAGAATCAAGCGTACCACAAGGACTGTTTTTTTTATCGGATGTAGAGAAACTCGGTCTGATTTTGAGCAATGTACTGGCCAATGCCATCAAGTTTAGCCTGGACGATAGTATTGTTGAGATGAAGCTGAGCATGGAAGCAGACAAACTCATCATCACCTTTCATGATTATGGTGTGGGAATTTCAAAAGAAGACGAAGAAAAGATTTTTAATCGATTCAGCCAGATTGAAACCGGTACTCAAAAATCACATCTGGGCCATGGCCTGGGGCTTGCGGTTACTAGTTCCCTGCTGGAAATAGTGCAAGGCGAAATAACTTTCGTGAGTTCTGAAAATCTCGGAACTGTATTTACCCTGAAATTTCCTCAATTGGAGCGTCAAAATAATGATAAGTCCATTTCTACAGCCGAGAATGAATTCTTATTTGACGGAGACGATACGCTGTTTTGATCGAGAATAACGTCCATATCAATCAGCATTACCTTTACCCTTCTTCACTATTTGTTGGAAGAGAGCACAGTTCAATAACGACAGTTCTGGGGTCTTGTGTTTCTGTTTGTCTATACGATCCGAGCCTCAGGATGGGCGGGATGAATCATTTTATGCTGCCTTTGTGGAATGGAGCCGGGTTGGCTTCTCCCAAATATGGAAATATTGCCATCGAAAAGTTGGTAAAGTCAATGTTTTTAAGTCAAATTCCGGTGGAGCGCCTGATAGCCAAAGTATTTGGCGGAGCAAATCAGTCCAACAGTTCACTCAGAATTGGCGACCGCAATGCTGCCGTGGCATTTGAAATATTGGAGCAAATGAAAATTAAGGTGGTCAGTTACCACACTGGAGGCGAGTTAGGGCGAAAGGTGTTGTTTGATACCCACAGTGGAGAGGTAAGAATGAAATTACTAAAAGGGACGTCTTATGGGCAATAGAATCAAAGTACTGATTGTAGATGATTCCGCATTGGTTCGGGAGTCCCTCCATAAAATATTGGCCTCAGATCCAGATATTGAGGTGATTGATACTGCCTCAGATCCATATGTAGCTGTAAAAAAAATGCAAAAAAATGCTCCGGACGTACTAACGTTGGACATTGAAATGCCTAAAATGGATGGCCTTACATTTTTGCAAAAAATAATGGCCCAATACCCTATTCCCGTAGTCGTTATTTCCACGCTTACAGAAAAGGGGACTGAATCCGCTTTGAAAGCGTTGGAGTTTGGTGCCGTTGAGGTGATGGCCAAGCCCAAAGTGAACACCAGGGAAATGCTGCACGAATCGGCCCTTCAAATTATTCAGGCCATTAAAAGTGCCGCTCAGGCCAAGGTTAGTAGAACGAAAATTGGCAATAGAAGAGCGCCTGTGACAGGCGAATCAGGCGATGTTGCCGTTGCTCCACCGATACCTGGAAAGTCTCATTTTAAGGCCGATCAAATAATTGCTGTCGGAGCTTCTACCGGAGGCACTGAGGCCATTCGTCATTTTTTGGAAAGAATGCCTTCGGATTGTCCGGGAATTGTGATTGTACAGCATATGCCTGAAATTTTTACAAAACAGTTTGCCAAACGACTGAACGAACAATGTGGCATTCGGGTCAAAGAGGCCGAAAACAACGACCCGGTAGAAGCGGGCACGGCTTTGATCGCTCCGGGGAACAAGCACATGATGCTCCACCGAATCGGTCACCGTTATTCCGTTAAAACCAAAGACGGGCCACTTGTAAACAGGCATAAACCTTCCGTAGATGTACTTTTCCGATCGGTAGCCCGATATGCTGGTAATAAAGCCGTTGGCGTTATTCTAACCGGCATGGGAGGTGATGGTGCGAAAGGCTTATTGGAGATGAAAGAGGCCGGTGCAGTTACCATCGCCCAGGATGAGCAATCATCCATTGTTTTCGGAATGCCCAAAGAAGCCATTAAGTTGGGAGCTGTAGAGTATGTTGTTTCATTGAATAATATCGCTGTAAAAGTGTTGCAAATATCCAGTCATATTTATCGGTAAATCAGTCAAGTATGCTAAGGATTGAACGCGCTTTTTTTAATAAATTTTCAGACTACAAGGCCCGCAATGACAAGAATAATAGCCAATGCAATTAATTCACACTCAGACTAATTATAAACGGATGAAACTCTGTGCACAATATTGCGTATTATCGCACTTATTCTTGTCCTTAGAATAAGGATTAAAATGAGCGATAATAACCGAAAAGTTCAGATGTTTAATTCAACTATTTTAAACTATCATGATAATGTTGAAAAAAATTAAATGGAAGAGTGGTTCCGCCCTGTTTCTGGCACTCTTTTTTTTAGCCGGATGCGGAGAAAACAAGCTATCCGGGGAAAAGGATAATTTACTCTTGGAGACAGAAGAGGTCACTGTTGGCGAAGCAGAGGAAGAGGAGAAAGATATCATCTTCATCGCACCTTCCCCCATTATTGTTGCCTCTCTTTTTCATCGCTCAGGCGTAGCATATAAAGAAGGAGCAACGGCCCCTTACAGTAAAGTCACTGAGTTTTCTTCAAAACCTGAAAAGTCGCTTGCTTTGGGACTCTACAGTATTGATTTGGCCTACTGTGTGCTCAACGATAAAAATGATGCTGCTTCTGATTACTTGAAAGTGGTTAAAACGCTCTCTGATGGAGTTGGGTTATCGCAAGCGTTTGATTCATTGTCACTTTTCGATCGATTCGAGGCCAACATGAATCACAAAGATTCAATCTTAAACCTGTTGTATATCATTCAGGAAAATTCAAATGAATACCTGGCAGAATCCGATCAGGAAGATCAAATGGTGATTTTATTCTTAGGAGCTTGGGTGGAGAGTATGCACCTTGCCTTATACAGCTCAGGAGAAGGGTTAAATAAGAAAACTGAGCGAAGAGTATTGGAGCAGCTGTCTTTTTTGGATTCAGTAATTCCTGCCATGAAGCCTCATGCTAAAAACAATTTCTTGTATGAGAAGATTACGAAACAATTAGAGGAGGTTCAGAAATTGGTTGCTACTTCCATGCCCGCTGATGCAGATGGAGAAGCGGACAAGGCCGTTAAACTTTCACCTGACATGATCCAATCTATTGGAGAGAAAGTGGAAGAAGCAAGAAACATGATTCTGAAATCTTAAATCCAGTCCAGATGAAACGATTAATGCTACTACTGTTACTCAACTCTTTCTTTTTCATAGGTCAGGCCCAAGTCAGCTCCGAAGAAATTGGTGGAGTGCTTGTAAATGATTACTGTGATTGGGAAAGCTGCAAATTGGCTGCCAAACAAGCCCTTGTTCCATTCAAAACTGAATACGGAAAGAATTACCGTATTACCCTTCGACCTCATGCACAGATCAAAGAATTTGAGGTGAGCTTATATTACGGAGTGCCTTATCGCTTTGTGGTTAACATGGAAGGCATGCCACTTGATGCGAAGGTACTATTCACCGATAAAGATCGCTTTCACAAAAAGGCAACAACCTTGTGGGAGTCTAACGAAAAAGGCGTTTCGGTATTTGACATAGGAGGAGAGGATGCGCCCGAAGCACCTAGAAAAATTTACGTGACCATATTTATTCCGGCAACCGACAACGTTGACCCAAAGGTTCGGGAAAAAGCGTGTATCAACTTTGTCTACGGAACCAAGGTTTTATACGATGATGATTATTGAAAATAATTAGAAATCGTTTTGAAAAAAGCATGTAGCTGCCTGTATTTATTGAGGAAGCTACATGCTTTTTTTAATTGAACCAGCTCCTACCATGTTAGGTTAAAGCGAACGTTTGAATGTGAAGCCATAGAACGATTCGAATGTTTTCTTTTATGTTCAGAAAGCCTCCAGCCCTCAACGTATTTCTCCTAAGTGCCTAGGTCATTATCCGTTACCAACCAGGGAAGACATTGGGCCTTTTTTAATGGAGCATGAAGTGGCTGTTTTTTAGTCACACTCGTTGCTTTTATTCCCCTCTTTGGAGTCATTATTTTTAGGCTCTTCCGTCAGTCGCATATCGCGAAAATTAGTTTTATGTATTTTGTTATCTCTATGGTGATGTGCCTGCTGGCCATTGAATTTCATGTGCAGGCGGGTTTGCTTTTACCACAGTTTGTGGATGTTCATTTTTTTCAGTCGATGCTTCGGCAAATGCTCAGCACGAGAAAAAAAACGAACCAAAAAAATCTTGACGCTCACGCACAGACTGGCTCAAACGCCCACTGGGCCTTTGCCCGGTCTTCCGAGAAAGTCTAGTGAGTATAGCAGAACCCTCGCATCAAGGACTTGAGAGAGGTATTCCCTTTGTGGGGTGACGGCAACCCGACTGCCGGGAGTCCGTGAAATATTAGGGAAGTTTGCCTCTTATCTTTTTGTAAAAACAATTAAATGACTCAATTGCAGCTTCTTAAGAATCGAACTCAGGTTTGTACATTGCGAACAATAAAAAGGGCGACACCAGCTGAAAGCAAGATGGAAATGAGAAATAAAACAATGGCATTGCAGCTCATTCCATCACCCAACTCCAGCACAGGGGTTACCTCATATTTTAAACTGTTGCCCTGATTGCTGGCCATCTCATTGAGCACATTAGAAATTTTGTCGGCAATGGGAGTTACTTGAATCCATTCCTAAACTCCGTGTGAGGCTTATGTTGAGCATCGAGTTGAAACTGGGCCCAATGGACTGGAGATTTAAAACAAAAAATACAACGATCAAAAATAAAAATGCTCTCAAATACACTGTTATTGGGAGGGGGGCTTCCAACTGTTGGCAGTTCCCAAAATGGCGCAGATTGCTAATTGGATATACATAAGGTACATGTCTGAAAATGGTTCTGATTTTATTCTGTATTCCGTTCAACGAAACTTTTCTGCCGATGAAAGTGATCGCTTGAAACCCTTCTCATTGCGTCATGGATATTCAGATTAGCATAAGTTCTCAGCTTAGGCCGAAAAGTTTAGTGCACGAAAAAAGCCAGCAAATTTGCTGGCTTTTGTTCTTTAAGATTATGTCTGAAGCTCCAATTTGTCGTGGAAGCTAAATATTTGGAAGACCGTCCATGATCTTCGGTGCAGGCTTCAATTAAGCAATGGAAATTTCCTTTACCTTCTCGCTTTTGAGGGCTGTTTTTTTCTTGGGTAACCCAAGAGTGAGCACCCCGTCTTTGCAATTTGCACCAATCTTGTCTTGATCAACTGTTTCGGGAAGCTGGAAAGAACGGGTAAAAGAACCATAGCTAAACTCTTTGCGCGTATAGTCTTCCGTTTCTTCTTTTGATTCTTCCTCGCGTTCTCCGGTGACGCGAAGCACCCTGTTGGAGTCTACTTCAACGTGGATATTCTTTTTTGTGTAGCCTGGAACAGATAACTCTACCGCATACTCTTTTTCGCCTTCTTTGATATTGGCCGCTGGTATCCATTCCTTTCCGTTGTCAGAACCATTGCCCCAGTCTAGTAAAGGTAAAGGCCAATTGGAATTGAAAAGATCATCTGCGAATAGTGATTTGGGGAAAAGGTTGCTTGTAAGTGGTGCTCTGTTAATTCTTATTAGTGACATAGCTTTTTGGTTTTGATGGATGAGTGATTAATTAAATGATTTGAATCATTCAAATTTCCACTCATTTCAATTGACTGGAAAGAACATTCGTTGATGAGCAGGGTGATTTTTGTTAGTTCTAAAACCAGCAATGCTTCGGGCCACTTGCATGCGGAGGACTGACTTTATCTTAAACAGCTCTTTGATGTCTATTCTCTCCTTTTTTACTAACACACGTCATTGCTCTGCCACCTGGCCAAAAGTAAGTTTGCTCTCAATGAGGCAACCATTGCTTTCAGGTACAGCACCCTAAAAAAAACAGGCCAATGCTCAACGTTAAGAAAGAAGGCATACTTCTGGAAAAAACAAAAAATGGATTTGAAAATGAAGCGGTATTTAATCCGGCAGTGATTAGGAAAGGCTCGGATGTGCATCTTTTTTATCGGGCCGTCAGAAAAGGAAACTACTCCTCGATAGGATATTGTAAGTTAGAAGGGCCACTCAAAATTGTCAAACGAAACAAAAAGCCCATACTATTTCCTGAAAGGCGATATGAAGCTCAGGGCATTGAAGATCCGAGAATTACCAAAATCGAAGATCTCTACTACCTCACTTATTCAGTATATGACCGCGTCAATGTTTTCGGAGCCTATGCGACTTCCACGGATTTAAAATCGTTTAAAAAGCAAAAAATAATAACTCCGAAACTTACTTACCGGGAGTACAAACACTTCATTGAATGTTGTACAGAACTGGGCGATAAGTACCACTACCATTTCAAAATATTCAAAGAACATGGCCTGGGGGCTGAATTGTCTCGGAAACTGTTTCTGTGGGATAAAAATGTCATGTTTTTTCCAAAAAAAATCAATGGAAAATTTGCCTTTCTGCACCGGATTCATCCGGGCATACAGATTGTTTATTGCAATGACTTTCAGGAATTGACCAAAGAATTTTGGGAGGATTATATGATGAATCTGGAAGATTATATTGTGATGGACCCCGAACTGCCCCATGAATCCAGCCACATCGGGGGCGGTTGTCCTCCTATCGAAACGGAGCATGGGTGGTTGTTGATTTACCATGCAGCAGAGAGCACGCCTCAGGGATTTGTATACCATGCTTCAGCAGCTTTGCTCGACCTTCAGAATCCTCAGAAAGAACTGGCAAGGTTGGCTGCTCCGCTGATTTCTCCAACTATTATTTGGGAAAAGAAGGGAGTGGTTAACAACATCATTTTCCCGAGTGGCGCAGTGGTTTTTGACAATAGACTCTATATCTATTATGGAGCAGCCGATAGCAGGGTTGCAACAGCCTCAGTCAATCTGCACGAATTAATGAATGAATTAATCAAATTAAAAACTTAAAAAAACATGCATCAAATTATCCCCAGCAACGAAGTACTGTTCATTGGTAGTTATCCTCCAAGAGCATGCGGTATTGCCACCTATGGCAAAGATCTTATGAATGCCATACGCCAACAATTCAGCGGCTCCTTTTCTCCCCGGATTTGTGCCCTGGAAAAGGGCGATGCGGATAGAGACTATCCCGATGAAGTTAAATACGTGCTGAGAACAGCTGACCTCAATGCCTACTCGGAAATGGCCGAAACCATCAATAAGGATGTGTCTGTTCGGATGGTTTTTGTACAGCACGAATTTGGATTATATGGCGGAGATTATGGTGGATACCTGCTTCAATTACTTTGTTTACTGAAGAAACCGGTGATCGTCACTTTTCATACGGTTTTACCGGATCCGAATGCCCAACGAAAAATAGTTGTCCGCACCATTTGTGCGATCTGCGATGAAGTGGTCGTTATGACCGAACGATCATCCGATATTTTGCAAAATGATTATGCCATCAAGAAACAAAGTATAACGGTAATCCCGCATGGGACACACACTTTTTTATGGAGAAATAAAGAACTCGCTAAACGGGAATACCAGCTGGAAAATCGCATGGTATTGTCCACATTCGGGCTGTTGAGTAGCAACAAGAGCATTGAAACTGCCTTGGATGCCCTGCCCGAAATTGTCGCCCGGTATCCGAATGTATTGTACCTGATTCTTGGAAAAACACATCCCGGTGTTGTCGAGCATGAAGGGGAAAAGTACCGGAAATTTCTTGAAGGAAAGACCCGGAAATTGGGATTGGAAAACAATGTACGCTTTGTCAATAAGTACCTTCATCTTGAGGAGTTGCTGGAATACTTGTATTTGACAGACATTTATTTATTCACCTCGAAGGACCCGAACCAGGCAGTCAGTGGAACATTCGTCTATGCCATGAGTGCAGCCTGTCCGGTTATCTCTACACCTATTCCGCATGCTCTGGAAATGCTTCATGACAACGCTGGCGTAATTGTGGATTTTCAAAATTCAAAACAGTTGGCTACAGCTACCATCCAACTGATTGAAGATGATGAGCTCAGAGAAAATATGGGACGAAATGCGTTTCACCAGACCAGAGCAACCGTGTGGGAAAATGCAGCGGTAGCGCATGCCCAGTTGTTTTCAAAATACCTTCCTGGTGCTTTATCGCAAAAGAACAGCGATGTGTCATTGAACTACAACTGGCCTCCTGTCAAACTCGACCACTTTTACCGATTGACTGATGGCATTGGTATGATTCAATTCTCAGCCATCAGCGAACCTGATATTGACTCGGGGTATACCCTTGACGACAATGCCAGGGCGATGATTGCCATGTGCATGCACTATGAAAAAAACGGAAACGCTAAAGATATCGCGCTGATCGAAACTTACCTCGATTTTATTAAGCGTTGCCAGCAACCCAATGGCCGGTTTTTAAACTATGTAGACAAGGAGGGGGAATTTCATGTTCAAAACGACTACACGAATCTGGAAGATTCCAATGGACGAGCACTTTGGGCTTTGGGTGTTTTGATGAGCCATAAGACAATATTGCCCAGGACTTTGGTTGCCACAGCAACGGCAATCTTTCATAAAGCCATGCCAGAAATAATTGAAATCGAGTCTCCCAGGGCGATGGCTTTTTCCATTAAAGGGTTGTTTTTCTACAACCAGTTTATGGGAGATATCGTTTCTCAAAATGTGTTGGAAGTGTTGGCTACCCGTTTGTTAGAGAAATACAATGCGGTGGCAGACACCAATTGGCAGTGGTTTGAGGAATACTTAACCTATGCCAACAGTACCCTGCCTGAAGCGATGTTGTATGCTTATCGTGCAACGAAGCAGCCAGCTTACAGAATGATTGCCCACCTCTCTTTTGAATTTTTGCTTTCACATTTATTTGTCAACGGGACCATCAAGGTGGTTTCAAACAGAGGATGGCACCAGAAGGGAGAGCTGCCACATACCTTTGGCGAACAACCAATAGATGTCTCCTACACCATTCAGGCACTGGAATTATTCTACGAAGAGTTTGGTGATGAGGGCTATCGGAAAAAGCAAGAAATCGCATTTAGCTGGTTTTTGGGAAATAATCACCTGCATCAGATTATTTACAACCCCTTGTCCGGTGGCTGTTATGATGGTTTGGAAGAAAACAATGTCAACCTCAATCAAGGTGCTGAATCAACAGTATGTTATTTGATTGCCCGACTAACGGTAGAAAAGATGAGAACGGCTTTGCTCCCAAAGGTGATGCACCAGTTGGGTGTGGAGGACAAGTTACAGGAAGGGCCTGTTTCGCGTCTGTTGTACCGAAGGGTTGCTAAAACCAGGAGACCAACCATCATCATGAGTCAAATCAGCAAATGAAGCTAACACACGTCATTGGTTCCCTCTGGTTGATGCGGTAATTTTGGGTTAGTTAAGTTCCATTCTCTTCAAACAACAACTAGCATTGAGTCATATTATTGGGTTAAGCTGACTTCTTGTAAATTGGACAAACTGGTTTTGGGCAACCAGCAATTTGGGGTTGAGCGAAAGTGGATGGAGCAGTTGAAAACGCGGACTGAGGTGGTAAGCCCACAGGTTATGACTCGTAAGGATTAACAACTTTCAGCACCGCATTTCTACTTCTAAAGGCAGGGGTTCCCCTGCCTTTCTTGTTTCTTTCTGATCATTATCATTCCCAGTCCTAACGCATGTTCTTCTTCGGGTTCGGTTACCGCTGTAATATTGCCAATCACCTCATTCATTAATCCGGCAGGCAGGTGTCAAATGTCTCTTCAAAAATGGCTGTATCATGATTGTCAGAACAATTTTTATCATTGGTTTTTGCATGCTTCAAGGTTTTGCCAATTCTCAGGAACAAGGTTTCCTGAAACAGTTGCCCGAAGATGAGAGAAGCACGATTGAAGCGATAGCCTTGTATCCAGAAAAAGAACGAATGGCCATTCTGGAGATAACCGCTCATCCGGAGATATTGGTACGCATGCAAAACATGCGCAGAAAGACAGAAGTGCAGTTGCAGGATTTGCTGGTCCCTTTGCCTGAAGAAGACCAAAAAAGGCTATTCAACTTGTTTCGTTATCCCGAATTGATGGGCGAAATGTGTGAGGATAATCAGCGAATGTCGGAGCAACAAATCAGTGAGTTGTTAGAGGCATACCCGCAAAAGCTTTGGGAAGACGCTCGTATTGTCAACCGTCAGTATTTTGATGAGTTCTCAGCTGCCAATGAATTGTTTCGAAAATCGGAGCAATCTTTTGAAACCATCATCAGCGGCTATTCACCATCGTTGCAAGATGCTTACCAGCAACTGATTCAGCTGCCTGAAATTATCAATATTCTTGCTGAAAACATGAACATGACGGTTCTTTTAGGAGATGTCTACAGGAAGAATCCAGAGGAACTAAAAGATGAGTTGGATGCACTGAACCTGGTGGTTGCAGAACAAAAGGCACAGGAGCTAAACGATTGGAAGCAAAACCTGGAAAAAGATCCTGACGCGAAACGAGAGTATGAAAGAGCTTCTCAGGAGTTTGCCCAGGAGCAAGGGTATGACCAGTCGGACTATGTGGAATCGACCGCGGAAAGAAATACCACTGACATATATGTGCATCATGTTTGGCGGCCATACCCCTATTGGTTTGGATGGCCATGGTGGTATACTTACGAGTATTGGTATCCCTATCCATGGTGGTATCATTCGGGGTATTATTATGGACCCGGCAATACCATGGTGTTTATAGGGCTACCTTCCAACTATTTTGTCTACTGGCATTTTAACCGTTACACACACTTTTATCATTATCCACATTTTACAAATCACATCATAACTCATTACCATGGGCATCGCAAGTCCAATACAAGTGTGGCCACAGTAGTTCGGAATTGGGAGGCGGAAACACGCTCAGAACTGCCCATGACCATGGTGAGCAATACTGCGGGCAGGGTAGAACAAATCAAAGAATATGGAAGGTTTCAAATGGAACACGAAGCTGCGGTGCGACAAGCCAACGGGAATGCTCTGACAAAAGCGGAGTACCTGGAACAAAATGCCAACAGATACCCCACATTAAAGCCAGCAGAAAAGGCAAAACCACAGCAAACCTACTCGCGGCCAAGAGGAAGCACAGAAGAAAACAGGCAAGAAGTTAAGCCGCAAAGAACGGTGCCAGGGGAAAAGCCTGTGGAGAGGGAAAGACCAAATCATCAGGAAATAAACAAGGCAACGAACCACCATCAAAATACCTGGGAAAAAACAACGCCCCGGCCATCCCGAAAAATTCCTTCCAAAGCGGCTCCTCAAAAAACGACCCCCGTTAAACGGGTGGAACCAAAGCGGCCGGTATCCCCAAAACAAGTTCCCTCCAGGAAAATGCCGACAAAAGCTTCTCCAGCTCGAAAGGCCACTCAAAGCAAGCCTCAATAACATACGGGCAGCTAAGCAACCTGAGCAAAAACAACCGTGTAGCTGTTTCCGTAGGCCTTCGCGCAGGAAGGGCAATAGGCGTAGTGGTAATAGAGTTTGCCCGCTTTTTCCCCTTTTGATTCAGCATACGCCAGCATTTCTTTGGAATACTTGCCTATCTGACTGTAGGGGCCTTCAAATGCTTTGGTTAGAAAAGTGCCGGAAATCCTTTCCATCTCGGCATCCGGAACTTCTTTCCCAACAGCGATATACAAATCAGAACCCCACAGGGATTTTTCATCGCTCAACACTAATTGTTCCTCGGCTTCTGCGTGGGCCTTTTTAATTTTTTTAGTATCTCTTTCTATCACGGTCCCAAAATTTAATGGAATGTGGAAGAGACTGGTTACATGATCCTTGAGGAACAGTTTTTCATCAAATACTATTTCCTTTTCCTGCCAGAGAGCAGGATCAAATCTTGGGCAACAGCCCGTTTCAAAAGTGGTTAAATCTTGCATGATTGATTTTCTTTTTGTTTTTCCAAACCTATGGGATACCGGAGCAGTGAAAAATGATTTGTGTTACCGCCTTCGTTGATAACCAGACATCAGTTGGAGGAATAAATGGGAGGACTACGCTGGCCTGTCCATGATCAGAATCCGGGGATGAGATAACGCAAGTCATTGGGGTGTGGGAAAAAGAATCCTCTATTTGTGGAGAACATTTAATCGTTTAAACCATGACTGTCCGAATTCGAAAAAACGCGAAAAATGGTTGGAAGCCGTTGTTGCTTCTATTTACTTGTCTGGCCCTTTTAGCCACAACCTCATGCGTGAGCAAAAAAAAGTACCAGGAGATAGTTTCCCATCGTGACAACCTTCAATCCGCCCGCAATGGGATAAGGCAGGAATTAACCACATGCGATAATAATCTGGACCATGCTCAAAATAGGGTAAAAGCGTTGGAAGGAGAATTGGCTTATTTTAAATCAACTAATACGAATTTGCTCGATCGCCTGGCCGATTTATCAGTCGTAAGCATCACAGGTGCAGAGAGTATCAAAAAATCCCTTGACGCGTTAAACGAACAAAACAGGTACATCAAAAACCTAACAACCTCCATGAGGGAAAAGGATTCTTTGAACCTTGTGCTTGCCCTGAACCTCAAACGATCGTTAGCCGATTTGGCGGATGATGATGTGGTGGTGGAAGTGAAAAAAGGAGTGGTGTACATTTCTTTGTCCGACAAAATGTTGTTTAAAACTGCCAGTGCGAGAATACAGCCTACCGCAGAGGTTGTTTTAAGCAAAATCGCGCAAGTGGTAAATGATCACCAGAATTTGGATATCCTTGTTGAGGGACATACGGATAGTGTGCCGATAAAAACAGAATGCCTTTCGGATAATTGGGATTTAAGTGCCCAAAGAGCCACCTCGGTGGTCAGAACTTTGCAATCAAAACATGGAGTTGATCCTCAACGGATGACGGCCGGAGGACGAGGAGAGTATGTGCCCAAAGCCTCCAACGACAATGCCGAAGGAAAAAGCCTGAACCGGAGGACAGAGATCATTATCCTACCTAAAATGGATGAATTTTTTCAACTGCTTCAACCCCCGAATTAACAAGAAAACGAAACAACTTCTCCTCCCGAGACTCTTCAACAAAACATGCTTCACTCCAAAGTTAGCTTGTGTTTTTTGACCGAGTTCAAATACAAAAAAATCAGGGAAACAACCATCAACAGCGTGGCAGGGAAAGCCGCCCCCCAACCCAATGGAGTAATCGCCAGCAGAAAAATCAAGGCCCCGGCAATTGCTGTTTTGTAAAGTAGTCTGTTCCGCGTAAAAAGCCCAATAGAAATGAGTACCTGACCCAAAGCAATGAACAGAACAAACGTGGCTGCATGCTCAGCGAAAAAGCCCGTAATGAAATCGCGGTAATAAGGAATTGCCGTTTCACCATAGACCTGATAGAGTTCCGGCCATCTGATAGCTGATAATCCATTGTAAAACCCCGCCAGGAGAAAAATTCCACTCCAAAAATAGGAGCCAATACGGGGCCATTTGTAACAAATACCAATCAATGCCAGGGAAATAGCATTGGTTGTTAGCCAGGGGATGAGGTAGTCATGAAGCATCGTCTAATGAGTAATGAGATAGTTGTCTCCAAAGAAAATTACGTCCATTTCAATTCTTCAGGAATGACTTTTGAAGTGTCAGTCTGGTGATTGTTGTCATTGGTCCCTGGCATCGGAACAGGCTAACTTGTTATGAAAAATGCAGTGTATGTTTCAAAACAGAGAAAGTGCCGCGGCACAATTGACTGGCGTACTTCAGTCTTATAACAGCAGAAAAGATACCATAGTAGTTGCTGCTCCAACAGGTAGCGCAATCATCGGCAACATCATAGCACAAAAATTGAATTTGCCGTTGAATACCGCTTTCATTCAAGGATTGAAACCTGCGCACGCTTCTGATCGAGCCAATGAATACCTCCCTCCAAACTCAAACACGGTTGCGCGGGGAGAGTTGAAAAGCATAAAAGATCTTATTCTGAAACAGTACTCCCGAATAAAGGAGCCCTCCAATTTAGTCGGCAAGTCTGTAATCATCGCTGATGACGGCTTCACTACCGAAAAGAGGCTGGTAGCTCTATTGATGAAACTTCAAGGAGAAAGGCCCAGGGAAATAGCAGTGGCTATTCCGGCTACCTCTCTTAGTACCATCTTTCAATTGGGTCGGTATGTCAACAAGGTTTATTGTCTGGAGATTCATGAGCCATTTTCTGTTACCAGGCTTTACTGTTAGCATTTCGACCGATTCCATTGATTCAAGGAGATCCGTTTCCAACACGTTAAAAGTGCCTTCCTCCCCAACCGGTCGAAACAGATCTCTCATCCTTGATTGCACTTAAAACTTCTCTCTTTCTTCATTAGAATAGGTCAATGCACTCGGTGTCGAAGACCGAAGTTGTTGCAGTTAAATCATTTGCATTGGTGCATCCTTCTGGTTTTCCGTTGAACACGCATTCAGGAATGAGCAAAACAGGGAGGCTGTTGAGTGACAAAAATCATCGCTTGTAAAAGCAATGGTTTTTAATAAAGAGGAGGACCTCAAATAGCTTTGTCAGCGGAAATAGAATTCAAAAACCAAATTATATGAATCAAAAACCTACGATTATGAAAAAGTTTACATTATTAATCATGTTTGTCTTTATTGCGGGCCTTTCAGGTTCGATGGCGCAGGTAAATTGCCTCGACTGGAATGAGTATGTCGACCATAAAAATACCGGAGGAACCGGGTATTACCAACTGACGGTTGGAACTTTGGAAAAGGCAGCTCAAACCTACTATTATTCAGGCCCTGGCAATGTGACGGAAGTGGAAGTTTTGGGTCAGATACCTACAGGTATTGGTGGTGCTTTCAGTACCAACCTGGTGGTTAGTATCTATAATGTTGATGCCAACAACAGACCTACCACACTGGTATCTCCTGCAGCGACAAAGACTTTGACGTGGTACTTTTGGGAAACAGCCAAAACGGTCAATTTCGGCTTTGGAGGAATTGCAGTCAATGGAAATTTTGCCGTCTCCGTAGAGGTACAAGGAGGGTACAATGGCCAACAATTCCGTGTTCAATATACAGGAGATGGAGAGGGGAACCTCGAAAATCTTCCATCTGTGGCAGGAAGTTCCACGGGGGGAAACTGGATCAGTTTGTTGCCCCTAAAAGATGGCGATCTATATATCCGCCCTCAAATGAACAGTTTCGTTACTTCGAATTTTTCGGCAAGTGCCACCTGCAATGTAAGTGTGGGGCAGACGGTTAACTTCACTAACCTCACCAATATGAGCACTGATCCCATGTTCAACACAATTGCACTGCCGGGATATACAGGAACTTCCACATTTTATACGTGGAATTTTGGCGATATGTCAAGCTCTACAATGGAGAATCCTTCCCACGCTTATTCTTTGCCAGGAGTGTATACGGTTTCTTTGATGGCTTCTTTTGATGAATGGCCAATGGGAGGTGCTGTCTGCAGCCACGTTCAATACATGCAAATATCTGTGGGATTGGATGTTTCAGGAGTTGGAACGAACTTAACCTGCTACAACGATAATAGCGGTGCAATAACACTTACTGCCGCAGGTGGAGATAATTCTTCCTATTTGTACAGCCTCGATGGTATGGCCTGGCAGGCATCTGCAACCTTTTCCGGGCTAGCCGCTGGAACTTACAATATTTATGTACAAGACGGCCTCGGTTGTGTTGAGTCAGGCGCTTCCGTTACTTTAACTGAACCAACCGCCATTGCCATTGCCACTCCGGTAGGTGTAACTCTTGCCACTTGTGGAAACCCTGACGGCTCTCTGTTGGCTGCTGCCTCTGGTGGAACCGGTACCCTGGAATATAGTCTGGACGGTACAACCTATCAGGCTACAGGTGCTTTTAGTAGTTTGTCAGGAGGCACCTACACTGTCTATGTGCGAGATGCGAACAGCTGTGTTCAAACTCAAAGCGTGGTTGTAGGAAGTACCGTAGCACCAACCATATCGTTGCTTTCTTTTACCAATATTGGTTGTAATGGAGCCACAGATGGAACAATTGCCGTTGTTGGTTCAGGCGGAACAGGTGCATTGGAATATTCGTTGGATGGAGTTAGCTTTCAATCAAGCGGCACTTTTGCCGGACTTGGAGCTGATACATACCACCCGGTTGTAAAAGATGCAGCAGGCTGCATAAGCGTTCTTGCCGGCAGTGGAGTAACTATAGTGGAACCAACAGCCATCACCTTTAATCTATCAGAAACCACTACTTCCTGCAATGGTGGGAGCAATGGGCAGGTTGACGTGTCGGCCGCAATTGGCGGTACAGGTACTTTAACCTACAGTATCGATGGGGTGAATTTCCAGTCGGGAACAAACTTCTCTGGTTTGACGGCAGGCAATTACACCGTTACTGTAAAAGATGCGGCAAACTGTTCGTCACAAACCTTTATCACTGTAACTGAACCTGCTGCAATTGTTGTAACCGTTGGTTCCGTTGTGAACCTGTCGTGCTTTGAAAGTCAGGATGGTTCGTTCACCGTATCGGCTACAGGTGGCACAGGAAATTTCACCTACAGTGTTGATGAGGTGAATTTTACTCCAGCAGGTGTTTTTAATAGCCTTGCTGCCGGAACATATACCATTACCGTAAAAGATGCCAATGGCTGCACCGGAACTTCCGGGGCCATATTGACAGAACCTACGGAAATTACGTCCTCAATTACTACTGGTAATTCTACATGTGGCAACGCCAACGGGACTATTTTGGCCATTGCAGGTGCAGGATCAGGTAGTGGCTACACTTATAGCATTGATGGTGGACAGACCAGCAATACTTCCGGATCATTTACTGGACTGGTTGACAGCACCTACCTGGTGCTGGTTACCGATGGTTCAGGCTGCCAGAAGGTGTTCACGGCAATAATTTCAGATTCTGATGGTCCAACCATAGCAGGTTTTACTTCCACCAATGTCACCTGCAACGGTGGTAATGATGGTAGTGTTACGGTAACATCAGTAACCGGAGGTACTGGTACTATTCAATACAGTGCTGATGGTGGACAATTTCAAGCTTCCAACGTGTTGACTGGATTGAATGCCGGACCACACACGATTCAGGCAAAAGATGCGAATGGTTGCACGGGTCAAATCACGGTTACTTTGACTGAACCTTCTGCCTTCACGGTAGTGCTGAGCAAAATAGATGTTACGTGTTTCGGAGACAACAGTGGTAGCATTACTGTAGCGGCTGCTGGTGGTGCCGGATCATTGGCTTACAGCCTTGATGGTGTCAATTTTCAGGGAAGTACCACCTTCAGTAGTTTACCTGCAGGTAATTATATCGTGACAGTGAAAGATGCGGGCCAATGCACAGAAACCAGCGCGATTAGCATTGTTCAACCAAGCGAAATTGAACTTTCCTTCGGAACGCTGAACGTGAGTTGCAATGGAGGTTCTGATGGAGCCATTAACGCCAATGCCAATGGAGGGACCGGTGTCATCACATTCAGTTTGGATGGTACGACCTACCAGCCTATCGGAGCATTCAATAATCTTGGCGATGGAAGCTACATGCTTTATGCAAAAGACGCTGTAGGTTGCATTGTGACGGAAATTATAGCCATTAATGAACCCCTGGAATTTGGTTTTACGGCAACCATCTTCGATGTGTCTTGTACTGATGGAGACAACGGAGCAATTGATTTAGTTGTGGGTGGGGGAGTGCCTCCCTATTCTTATCAATGGTCTAACCTTGAAACGTCTGAAGACATTTTCAACCTGGTCACAGGTAATTATAGTGTAACAGTTACTGATGCCAACGGTTGTTCTGATGATCGCTCAATGTTTGTAGATGAGCCGTCTAACTCAATAGAGATAACAGGCACTGTTACGCATGCGTCTAGCGCAGGTGCTGCTGATGGTACAATTAGCATAACGGTAACCGGAGGCATAATGCCTTATACCTTTGCCTGGAGCAACGGGGGGGTGTTGGAAGACATCTCAGGCTTGATTCCTGGTGCCTACCTTGTTGTAGTTGAAGACGCCAATGGGTGCTCTAGCACAGCTTCGTTTGCAGTATCCTTCTTCGTTGGTATTGATACTGATGTACCAGTTGCTGAGATTGAAATAAACCTTTACCCCAATCCAGCCAGGGATGCTTTTAGTATTGAGCTGGGTGCTGGACAAGTAGCTAACAAAGCTACCCTGATGAACCTGACAGGACAAGTGGTGCAAGAGGTAACACCGCATAGTAGCAAATTTGAGGTGGATGTCAAATCCTTGTCCGAAGGTATTTATTTTGTGAATATTTATGTTGAGAAAGGCGTAATCACGAGAAAAGTGGTAGTTAGCAAATAAGTGTAAAAGGCTTATTTAACTGCAAAGGGGCTGCCATCTGGCAGCCCCCTTTTTTGCTTTGCTCATTAACGAAAAGGCGAAAAGATGGAAGTCTCAAATAAAATAACCGGGGTGTTGCTGATACTGCTTATGGGAAGTCACCTGGCAGTTAGTCAGCAGGTAGAACAGAAAGAAATGCCAGCTCAGGTTTCATTTGTCTACCCCGTAGGAACAACTGGCAGCAGAAGCATAGAGTATCAATTCAATTTTTCATTGAATGTGTTGGTTGGCTCAAGTGGAGGGATAGACGGGTTTGAGGTTGGTGGATTGCTAAATGTCAACAAAACCAATGTAAGGGGGGTTCAAACTGCTGGATTAGGAAACATTTCAAATGGCGAAGTAAAGGGGATGCAAACTGGTGGGTTGTTCAATATCGCCAGTCGAATGAGGGGATTTCAGGTTGCTGGAATTCTGAATAAAACAGAATCAGCGAAAGGTTTGCAGGTTGGTGGATTAACCAATATCAATACCGGAACGTTATCAGGTGTTCAAATCGCTGGACTCTTTAACCAAACCAAAAGGTTAAAAGGCGTTCAATTGGGACTCATTAATTTGGTTGATACCGTTGAATCAGGTATTTCCATCGGTTTGGTAACCATAGTGAAAAATGGATTTTACGGAGAGTGGCAAATTGCCGTTGCCGATTACATGAATGTAGGGTTAAGCTACAAAATTGGGACAAAATACTTTTACAATATCTATACCATTGGGGCTAACCTGATAGAAGAAAACCTGTGGATTGCCGGGGCCGGTTTTGGACACACCATTGAAACTGATTCAAAATACATTTTTCAGCCTGAACTGGTCTACTACGTTTATTTTCCTGAAAATTTTAAGCACATCCGATACGCCAGTTCAAGTCATTTAAAATTGGGAATAGTCCGGGAGTTGACTAAAAAGATGGCATTGTCGTTGAGTCCGAGCATCTACGTATCTGTAGAAGAAAAGGAAAATGGCATATATGGATATGAGCAAAGTTCAAATGAGCCAATCATCGAGCATGAACAACCCAATCATCGCGAAGAAATTGGACTTGGACTAAGTCTGGGATTCTCTTTCAGATAATTGGACAGGAGATGGTTGTTAAAACCTTTCCATTGTTTACCGGAAGTCATTTTATCTACCCATTCTTATAATTCGCCAGGTTGCTTTTGGTTGAGTCAACCATCCGTTTGTGCAGAAGGCTCCTGCCACTCACCTTAGTGACTTCTATCATTGTTCACTCTGACAACGCTCATGTCAAGGCGTAACTAAAATTTGCTCTTTTGCCAATAGATAACTAGTTCCCATTGTGTTGCAGGGAAATTGCCATGAGCCTGCAATACATGTCATTTAGGGACAGGTATAAGTCCCTGTTAATGGGCTTTGCTTCGTTACCCGAAACGCTTTTATGGCGTCCAATTACGAGTTGATACAACGCGAAATGATTTCAGGAGAAACCCAGGCATATCACCATCGACTTTCGCGGAAGGAGAAGCTGCTAATTTTCCTTTGCGCCCTTCTTTCCATGCTCATTCTATTTGTTGATTCAATTATTCCTCTTGGTGTAGCTTTTGGGGTTTCTTACGTGGTTGTCATTTTGTTGACCAGCTGGTTACCTGGTCGGAGAAGCACCGCTTTTACCACAATCGCCTGTTCTTTGTTGGTGGTCGTTGGACTTTACCTTTCTCCACCCTCTGGTGTGTGGTGGATGGTTGTTCTGAACCGTGTACTTTCTGTAATGGCGATTTGGGTAGCGGCAGTATTTGTTATCAGACTTAAGAGCCATTCGGAGAAACTGTACAGCACTGAAAAACAATTTCGCACCCTTTTCGAGTCGGTCGCGGAAAGCATCATTGTAACCAATGCCCAGGGGGTGATTCAGCATGCAAATTCCAAGGTGTTCAAAGTGTTTGGTTATACCAGCGATGAACTAATCGGACAACCAATAGAATTGTTGATACCCGATGGTAAAAAAGTGAAACACAGGGCCCACCAGGAATTGTTTGTGAGGCGAACTACCGAACGGCCAAGAGAGGAAAGCAAATGTTTGCACGCCAAACACAAGGATGGAAGCATCTTCCCTGTAGAGATTTCATTGAACCAGTTTAAAATTGACGGAGAGCTATCGGTGCTGGCACTGGTCGCAGATATAACTAAACGCACGGAATATATTGACGCCCTGACGAAAGAGAAAAAAACAGCTCAGATGTACCTGGACATTGCAGGAACCATTTTTGTGCTGATAGATAATAACAAGAACGTGCAGCTAATCAATCAAAAGGGGTGCGAGATACTGGGATACCCTGAGGAAGAAATCATCGGTAAAAATTGGTTCGAGCATTTTGTTCCCCGGAGCAAGAAGAGATTAGTAGCAGACATTTATGAGTTACTGATGAATGGAGAAAGTGAGGAATACGTTTACTACCATAATCCCATTCTTACCAAAAATGGTGAACAGAAGCTTATTTCGTGGAACAATACAATTATCAGAGATGAATCGGGCCAGATTACGGGTACCCTGAGTTCAGGCGAAGATATTACCAAACAGGAAGAGGTGAAAAATAAACTGGTTCAACTCAATTCTGAATTGGAGCAAAAGGTGAGAGACCGGACTGCTGAACTGGAGGAAAGTCAGTTGCAGTATAAGATAATTGCCCGCAATTTTCCGAATGGAGACATCAGTGTGTTGGATCGGGAATTGAATTATGTATTTGTGGAGGGAACGGAAATGTACAAAAGGGGCATCACAGGAGACATGCTCGTAGGCACTAGTTTTCTCGATCGAATTGATGAGACTATCCAGGATGATATAGAACAGAAGCTGCTACCCGTTTTTGAAGGACTGAATACCAACTTTGAATTTAAGAGGCGCAGCGAGACCTTTATGATTAGTGCTGTGGGGATAGCGACAGATGTGGGCAATGATATTAACCAGATATTGATGGTCTCTCAGAACATCACCAGCTTAAAAAGAGCAGAAGAGGAAATCCAACGATCCCTGGAAAAAGAGCGCCACCTCAATGAGCTAAAATCGCGCTTTGTTTCTATGGCTTCTCATGAGTTTCGAACACCCTTGACAGCCGTTTTAAATTCCGTTTCACTGCTCTCTAAATATATTGGAACAACGGGTCGGGAAGAAAAGCAAAAGAATCACATCAACAGGATCAAGAGCTCCGTTCAGCATTTGGCCACTATTCTAAATGATTTTCTCTCGTTGGACAAGTTGGAAGAGGGCAAAGTGGAAATAATATGTTCTGAATTGAACGTTCCCGAATTTTCTCAGGAACTGGTAGATGTAATGTCAGACATGGCAAAAAGAGGCCAGCAGATTACTTATCAGCATCAAGGAGAAACTCAGGTAAGCCTGGACAGGCAAATGTTGAACATTATGCTGACCAACCTGCTGTCCAATGCCATTAAGTATTCCTCGGAAGACAGTGTCATTGTTTTCAAGACGGAAGTTCATAACGGGCTTTTTACCACCAGTGTTCAAGATGAGGGGATAGGAATTCCGAAGGAAGAACAAAATCATCTTTTTGAGCGGTTTTTCAGGGCAAAGAATGCGGTAAACATTCAGGGAACAGGGCTGGGTCTTAACATCGTTAAAAAATATGCTGAAATGGCTGGAGGGAAAATTGAATTTGAAAGCACACATGCCAGGGGAACCACATTCATTGTGAAATTACCATTGAACGACAAAAAGTAAAAAAACCGAGCGACATGAAAAAGATTGTATTAATCGAAGACAACCAGGATATCCGGGAAACCACCCAGGAAATTTTGGAATTGGCAGATTATCAGGTAGATGCGGCAACGAACGGCAAAGAAGGAGTTCTACTGGTGAAAAAAGAACGACCAGATTTGGTCATCTGCGATATTATGATGCCTGAATTGGATGGGTATGGTGTGTTGCAAATTCTTGGCAAAAACCCCGAAACATCAGCCATTCCATTTATATTTCTCACAGCAAAAGCAGACAAAAGTGAGATGCGAAAAGGCATGAACCTGGGAGCTGACGACTACATCACCAAGCCATTTGAAGAAACAGAGTTGTTAGAAGCCATCGAAACAAGACTGAAAAGAAGTGAAAACCTCAAAAAAGATCACAAGGCTGATTTTAACGAACTAAACGAATTTATCAACGAGGCAAGAGGATTGGAGGAGTTGAAGGACCTGTCAAAAGACAGAAAAATCAGAGCTTACAAAAAGAAGGATGTGATTTACCGGGAAGATGACTACGCGAACTACCTGTATTTCATCATTAAAGGCAAGGTTAAGTCCGTTAAAACAGACAATTACGATAAAGATTTGGTCAGCGCAATGAGCGGGAAAGGTGATTTTTTAGGACACATCGCCTTAATCGATGGAGAAGAGTATTTAGAAACGGCAACCGCTCTGGAACCTACTGAATTAGCAGTGATACCAAGGCAAGATTTTCTGGCGTTGTTGCAAAAGAATAAGAATGTATCTGCGCAATTCATGAAAATGCTTTCAGCAAGCATAAAGGAGGGAGAAAAACGCCTTTTGCAAATGGCCTATGCACCAGTTCGGGAAAGAGTGGCTGTTGCGCTTCTGAACCTGATTGCTAAAGAAGCAGCTACCTCACAAAAGCCAAGCCGGTTGCTGATTTCCCGGGAAGATTTGGCCAGTATTGTAGGAACTGCCAAGGAGTCACTTATCAGAACGCTGTCCATTCTAAAGAAAGAAGGATTGGTGTGTACTGATGGGCAGGAGATAGAGATTCTGGATGAAAATGGCTTAAAGAAGGCTGCGTCCGGGATGTGATAGATGAATGTAAGACCATTCCGGTTTTTTAGTGGGCATCTCCACCAGGCGAATGACAAACATCAGTTATTTGGGTTAACAACACTCATTCCGAATGCAACCCAATTCTCTTTTATTTACATTTTAGATATTCCCCCAGTCTAATAATCAAAGGTGAAAACGATTACAATATTAACGGACTTTTCCAGCAGTGCAAGGAATGCGATGGAATATGCATTTCACCTGTTTAAGTATAGTGACACGAAAAACATCCTCCTGAATGTCTACCGGGAACCTCAATTGGGTGAAGATATGCTTATCTCTATCACCGATTTGCTTGAAAAAGAATCCAGGCGCAGATTGAGCAAGGAAAGGCAGGTTTTGACCAGTACCTTTTCAGATAACCATTTGCAAGTGACACAGCGCGCTGAATATGGAACTTTGGTGGATGTTGTTAATCACATTTTGAGAAAAGAACACATCGATCTGATTGTTATGGGCTCCAAAGGAGCATCCGGAATTCAAAAATCCCTGGTGGGCAGCAACACTGTTGATGTGATTCGAAAAGTACATTGCCCGGTGTTGGTTGTGCCTGAAAAAACCACTTATGAGCCACCTGTTCACATTGTTTTGGCCACAGACGGCAAAAACCTGAAAGCTGGACACTCGTTGGAACTTTTGGTCGAATTGACGCAACAAGCTTCAACCGAGTTATTGGTTGTGAAAGTGGAGCCAGAAATTGATTTGTTGGAAGAAAACAAATTGAATGCTGAAAATCGAAGGTTGAATCAACTATTGAAAAATGTACCCCATCATTTTTATTCCATTCAGCACCGAAACCCCGTCATTGGAATTGACACATTTGTGCGTGAAAATCGGGTAGATTTATTGGCAATGGTCGCAGAACGCTATCATTCTTTCGATCGTCTTGTCTACAATAGTTTTTCTGAACAAATGTCTATGCTTGCCGATGCACCATTGCTCATTTTAAGAGGAGATTAGTTCCTGCCAGAATGGACAATTCCTGAAACATGCGGATTCTTCCTAAACCTACTCGTGTGCAAACCAAAGCAATAGTCGCATTCGAAATTTGCCTGGGGCGAAACAATTGTCACTTTCCAGGGTGACCGTTGTTTTATTTTTCCTGGGAGGGCCAATATACATTTGAGTATGTTTCAATAAACACTTCTCAGATGAAAATCAGCATCAAATTATTACTTCTCATCACCTTGATCTTCGTTTCCTTTTCTGTCAGCGCAGCACGTCTGGAGTCGGGTGAGGAAAAGAATATTTCAGCGCCTGTTAACGATAATTTATACATAGCCGGAGGCGTGATTAATATCGATGCTATTATTCAAGGTGATTTAGTCGCAGCAGGAGGCTTGGTTTCAATAAACGACACCGTTTTCGAAGATTTGATCGTTGCCGGAGGCGATATTCTTGTGAATGCATACATCGGTGGTGATGCCCGCATAGCAGGAGAAAATATCAAAATTCTCGAAAGTATCAACGGAGATTTGATCGTAGCCGGAGCATATATCCAAATTGATAAGAATGTGACCATTAGCGGGGATTTGATAATTATTTGCGGCTTTGCGACCATCAACGGAACTGTAAATGGCGATATCCGTTTTTTGGGTGGCAAACTCTCCTTTAATGGGACCGCACTTGGAGAGGCGGACATTAAATCGGATGAGTTGACCATGAATGGAAATTTTCAGGGCCCTTCTACAATAGTGGCCAACACTATCGCATTGGAGAAAGATGCCAAATTCCACAACGAGGTAGCTTATTGGCAGGAAGATGGTGAATTGGATTTTGGGCCGTATATGGTTTCCGGGCAAGCTACTTATGATGAGGCGCTGGCAATTGAAGAAGAGGTGGATTTGAATAACCTTGGCGGTTTAATGGTTGCACTCTGGATATTGTACACCCTTTCCATGTTACTGATCATTGGCCTGTTGGTGTTTCTGTTCAATAAAACGTTTTCAAAAGCAGGGGAGGACATCAACCATTCCTATCTACCCCATTTTGGCTACGGAGCTGCTTATTTTGTAGGAATCCCCATGCTTACGCTCTTTCTATTGGCCACTCTTATTGGAATTCCGTTGGGGCTGGTAACGCTGCATCTGTTCCTGTTTAGTTTGCTATTTGCCCATTCTATAACTGCGGTTATACTGGCGTATGGGATGAATGTCCGATATGTTAAAGAGTGGAGCAAATGGAAAATCATGTTGATTGCAGCACTTCTTTTCCTGGCAATGAAAGTATTGCTGCTCATCCCGCTACTAGGTTCGTTGGTGAACATGGTGCTGGTAGCAATAGCCTTCGGTACACTGGTCGCAGGTTATTTTGCCAGGAACAGAACGACTCAGAAGGAGATGTTATGAGAAAAGAACAAATATCAGCAACGAGGAAAGCGAATGTTTTTTTATGCCGACCCTGTTCCTGCGAACTTTGATCGTGTCAGTTAATCAGTTAAATCAAAAACATGTTACGATGAATATTCCAATCACCAACCTCAAAGACCTGTTGATTACGCAGCTACGAGAACTCTACAATGCCGAAAAACAACAACGCCATATTTTGTCAGTAATGGCAAATAAAGCAAGCGTTCGTGAGTTGAGGCTTGCCATTAAATACCATTCAGAAGAAACGGACCAACACATTAAACGACTGGAGGAAGCCTTTCGCAAGTTGGATATATCCTCCTTTGGGGAATTGTCTCAACCCATGCAGGAAATCATTAAGGAAGGGCTGGACTTAATTGAACGAAGTGCCGATCCGGAAGTGTTGGATGTCTCAATTATCACAACCCTGCAGTATTTGGAGCATTTTGAAATTGCCGGGTACGGTTCGGCTTGCACCTATGCCAATGAACTAAACCTTAGGAGCATTGCAGACCAATTACACCTCACCTTAGCTGAGGAAAAAAACTTTGACTTTCACTTAACCGAAATGGCGATCCAGTCAGTTAATGAGAAAGCAAAGGCTCCGATAGTAACCTCTTAGGTCCTGGCTTGTTCGGGCTAATTTTTCTGAATGCGCGTACCTCTTGGGCAGAATCAAGAGTACGCGCATTTTGTTATAAGAGGAATCGGGTTTTGCTCCATCCAAGGGAGATAATGCCCTAACAAAAATCACCCATCTCGTTGGAATAAGTCATTGCTGTTAGCCCTGTTTTGAAGGAACTTTCAGTTAAATAAAATGGAAATGACAGGATGGTTGGTACTTGCATTTATAGGATTGTTGTTGCTTGTTTTACTGACGTCCTTTCTTCTGGCCAGTGTAGAAATTCGGATTGATAGTCGCAAGGATGTTTATGCTGTGCGTTTAGGTAAGGGAATCGAATTGGAGGTGATTCCAACGCTGGGAGAACCTTGGTTGATGATGCGACTTCAAGTGTTTTTCTGGCAAAAAGAATTGCCCCTTACATGGAAGAAGCAACCCAGGAAAAAGCTGAAACCAAAGAAGAAATGGAACAAGAAGAAGAAATGGAACAAGAAGGTAGGGCGTAAGATAATGGCGCTGATTTCCGCCTTGACCATCAAGAAACTACAGTTTGATATGGGGCCAGAGAGTTATGTGTGGGGAAGTTGGTTGCATGTCCTGTTCGCGTTGCCGCGATTGCAGAAAATACCATTAGAACTGAATTATACCCAACAGAGTGCCGTTCACATCATTGCGCGGATCAGGGTTTACCAGATAGTTAAATCAATAATTACATAACCATTAAAAACAAAAATCATGAATTTACATTTTGATGAATTAACAGACAAAGTGACTGAGTTTCTAAAGTCTGAGGCTAGTACCGACACCATCGTTGGCAAGGAGTTTAAACTGGGCGACTATTCTTGCGTTCCAGTGATTAAATTGGCCATGGGTTTTGGCTCCGGTGGAGGCGAAGGGCATGACAAGAAAAATACAACAGAAGGCGAAGGAGCAGGAGCAGGAGCAGGGGTGTCCATCGAACCCATTGGTTTCCTGGTTGCCAGCGGTAAAGACATTTCTTTTCTGGAAGCAGGCAAAAGCCACGGGTTAGCAGCGGCCATTGAAAAGGTTCCCGACCTGATGGAAAAATACATGGAAAGCAGAGATAAAAAAGAGGCTGAAGAAGCAGCGGTCTGAAGAAGCTCATTTTCTGAATCCATTTTATAACTAAAAGGCCCGGACACTAGCGTGTTCCGGGCCTTTTTTTTGTCAGTCAATTTTCAATAGGTCAAAGGGCCTTGGATAATTAGAAGTTTTAAAGGATCACTGGAGCAGTTTTAAACCCTCAATAGCGGAGGCATTGTCTGGAAGGATCAAAAGGGCTTTGTTAAAAAGAACCTCGGCTTCCTTGGACCTGGCCATTTTCAAATTGATCCATGCAAACAAGATAACCGAGTCAGCATCAAATGGATATAGGTTAACCACCTTTTCCGTGTACTGGTGCGCTTTTTTATACTCCTTTCGCTCATAGTAAATAGCACCCAAACGATAATTCACCAACGTATTTTGCGGGTCAGCTTCTATGATTTTCTCATAGACTGTAATTACCTCATCCCAGTTGCCCATAGCTACCAGCGGTAATACATAGCCCAGCTTTGCTTCAAAAGAATAAGGCAACAGTTTTCTCGCTTTTTGATAGTATTTCAACGATATTGGGTAGTCACCCTTTAGATAATGTAGCCAGCCAAGGCGCAAGTTGAGCTCGTAAGAAGTGGGCACATATACGTTTTCCAGCGCCTTTACTGCCGTTTCGTAATTGTTAATTGTTTCGCTAGCGTAGCTTTCCTTGAATGCCTGTGCCAATTTGCTGTCCGGTTGTGCACAAAGAGAGAGAAACAGACTGAAAAATGCCAGAAGTGTACTCAGTTTTTTCATGGTTTTTGTTTTAGAATGATATATTTAATCCTGTCCAAAAGGCATGGTGGATATAGTTTTCTCCAGTGGTAGAAATCTCTTTGTTTTCCATGAGGTAGCCCAGGGATAACTGATATCGGTTATGGATCAGTTGAATGAAAGACACGCCCATTTTTGATTTTATGATGTCTGGGATGTTCTGAACATAGAAGGCGTCCATTTCAATAATATTTTGCATTTCGCCTAACGCATAGGAAGCCTCCAGCCATGTGGTGCGGCTCAATTTTGTTCCCAGTTTTTGATAGATGATATGATGGCGAATGTCGTTTTGTTCGTGAAGCGTATAGTATGTAAGAAGGTATAAATTCAGATTGCCTTTGGGATAAATAATGAGCCCAGCCGTTCCTTGCTTTTGTTCAAGTTCGTTGATTTGAGCGTAACCAATTGCACCATACAATTGGAAGAGACTGACATTTTTTGTTACCCCTCCAGAAATGGCATAATTGCGTACGCTCTCGTCTACAAGTTGGTAGTGATATGCTGAAATAAGCTGCCAACCTCTGGCAGGTCGCACATTTGCCCGAACATAATACTCGTGCTGAAGGTAGGTTGCTTTTTTTTCGGAAATCGCAGAGTTGCCAGGACTATCTTGTCCTTGTCCTTGTCCACTTCCTTGCTTGCCACTCGAGGCCTCGGTAAACGTTGAAAATCGCTGAGACAGGAAAGAATAACCCTGATAAATGGATACGGATGGGCTCAATTGATGGGAAAGGCCAGCGTGCCAAAAATGGATAGGACCAACTTCCTCTGTTTCATTGTTTTTTATTTTGGTTCCGCCTTCAGTATAAACCGATTGCACGATTTGAGTAGGTTTGGCATTTACAGTATCAAGAGCAACCTTGTTTTGTTTAAACAGAAGCAAAGCTTCCGCCTTCTGTCCGGAAAATAGGTAACAGTAATAGAGGTATTCCAAAGCCACCGGATCTCCTTCGTCAAATTCCAGGGCTCTGGTGAAATGTGGAATGGAATTCAGGTAGTTTTTCCTTTCATAATAGGCAATTCCTATTCGCATTCGCAGGTAATAGTAGTCGTGTCCATGGTAGAGTGCTTCTTTGCCCAAAGAAATCAACGCTGACCATTCGGCCGATTGATACAAAGCCAGAGACTTGTTGTCGTAATGGGTAAAGTCAGTCGTGTCCTGAGCGTTTGCTGCAAAACAGATGACCAGTATCCATACGACTGCTATTGTTCGATGCACTGTGCTTTGATTTGTAAGTTTCCACTCTTGATATTAAACGCTGCAATGCCGTCATTTTCGATTTGAATATTGTAGTCAATTTCTTTAATGACTTTGTTCCCCAAAAAAGACTTGGCCGTAGATCTGAGGTGGATAACCTTCGGACTTAATTCGTTGTCAATTTTTACATAGTTCAGGCTGAATCGAGCCTCCATATATTGGAAAAAGGAGGCTGTGAAATCGTGTATAATTCGTGGGAATAGAGGGCTGAAAATGTAGAGTGGGTAACGATCCTCTAAACTTAATTGATGATCATAGGACAGCAGAACCTTAAAGGCTCCAAGGTAAAAATGGTACAACAAGGATTTCTTGTTTCCTTCAAAAAAGGTGAAGTAAAACAAGGTGTCATCATTTTTGAAATAGGCTGTTGACTTGCTTTGATGGCAATAGAGGTATGAATTGTTATAACTATCGGACAAAACCTCCCATTCGACCAGTACAGGTTCACCTGAATTTGTTGTAACGGTAAACGATAAGATGCGACCTGGGATGAAGTGAAAGGCTTTTTTGAGTAGATCATTGCCTGTGATGTTTGCTACCTGGCTAGCCTCTTTGGGATAATCGAAGAATTTATAGGTTCGTTTTTCTTTCTCATTGACCACAAAGTGATTCAGCGGATACCGCATAGTTTTGGAACCGATAAAAGGCGTTCGTTGTAGCTGAAAATGCACATGGGGTTCCGGAGAACGTCCAGAGTTGCCACAAGTCGCTAACATGGTTCCTTTTTTTACCTCATCTCCAATTTTTACCTTGACCGATCCTTTTTTGAGGTGGCTGATTTGACTATACAGTTGAGCATCATGTCTTATCACTATAGAATTGCCCCAGTTTTGGGCAAGGTTGGAATCTCCGGGTATGTTGTCTTCTATATGGTCGACAAATACCTCGACCACTCCGTCAGCCGGGGCAAATACCGGTTTGTTGTAACAGTAATAGTCCTCTACATTTCGTCCCTTTTTCTTAAATTGTTTGCCATGGCCATCAACAACCACAAAGTCCCAGGCATGGGCCCATTCTCCAATATGGGTGATTTGTCCATATTGCCCCTGTGATACAGACCATTCTCCGAGCACCGGAAGGCCAATGCCTAATTTCATGAAGTTTTGGTATCGGCCGATGTTGCTCAATCTTTCATAAAGATTTTTCTCAGGATGGAAGAGTTGAACGGTTGTTTCTGTTGGTTCCTGTGGTCTAAAGCGAAGTTTGAGCACATACAAAAAAGTGATAACGACCAGGTTATATGGCAAGGAGTAAATGCTCAGATGGAGCACCTCAAACAAGTGCCCCAAAGAGGAAGAGAGGATAACCATGGGAGGAACCAGCAAAATGGCCCACATGTAAGAATGCCGTGAAGGAATCAGGAAGAACGCACCCACTGCCATGCCTGTCAAAATAAAGTTGAACCCGATGTAGCTGTAACTTAATTCGGAAATGTCGGCACCAATGAACAGGTAGAAATAATAGGCCGTAAAGAAACTGAGCAGGGAGAGGGTAAAGGCTATTCTTGAGGAGATTAGCAAGCCAGTGGCAATCACGATACCCGAAACAATGTTGAATTGAAACAAGATGGCACCCAGCGATTTGAGGTAAATTTTGATGGATTCATGAATGGGCAAACCGTTGAATTGGTGATAAAGGTTTACCAACCAATGACTCCCCACCTCATACAATTCGTTTAAGAAATAGACCCCTCGCTGGTTCACTCCCAAGGACTCAAAGTGTCTGGAAGCCAGCAATATACTCCAAAGTGCCAACAGAAATGGAATACTCAGATAAGGCAATCCGTATTTGGCCAGAACTCCACTGACGGCAACCGTGATCAAAAATGTGATAAGAGAAGCCACCGCGAGCAGGATAAAGAAAGGAATATCAGGTTGATAGTAGACTCCCATTCCCAATCCAACCAAAAGACTGTTGAAACCATAGCTTCCTTCGGCAATAAAGGGTTTGCTAAAACCCATCCACAGCGCCAGGAAATTGCTGAACAGTACTGTGGATAACCCCACAGCACCCAGGGCAGGGTCTAAAAAAGTAACTAGCAGTAACATCACCGCTAGCACCTTATTTTTTGAAAAAAATATTTGGGTATAGCTGTTCAGGGTTGCTTCGACCCAAAAGGTCACCGGATTGGACGTTTTAAGCACAACCTAGAGATTAAACGCTTTCAGGTGGTCTGGTACCTGTTCCATTTGCTCAATGTATTCAAGTGTTTCGCTTTGACGGATGACATGCGTTTTGTCGTCCAAATCAATTAACACCACCGCGGGTCTCAGTGTGATAAATTGCATCCATTGCGTGAGGTTGTACGCTCCTATGTTATGTACAACTACCCGATCTCCAATATTCAGTGGAGGTAGGAGAATGTTTTCCCGAACCACATCAATGTTCATGCACAACGGGCCAAACAACTCCATTTCTTCTTTGTATCGGGAGAATTCCTGGGCAGGACTGACCTTATGGTCGTACCAAAAGGAGGTGAAAAGGACATTGACACCAAAATCCAAAATGGTGGCCCTACGGCCCGTAGAAAGACGTTTGTTGGCGATAACTGTTCCCAATAAATAGCCGGCTTCATCTATCAATGCGCGGCCAGATTCCATGATCAACAACGGTAGTTGGTCCGGATGGATTTCACTGTTCAAAATACCCGATGCAATTGCATCAGCAAATGCATCAACAGGTGGCACGGAGTCCACCCCGGGAAGGAAGGCTCCTTTCAGGTTATTGATAGAAGGAAGCCCACCTCCAAGGTCCAGATACTCGATGGAATGCTTGAATTTTTTCTTGATGCGAACCACTAATTCAGCCAGCTTGGTTGCTGCCACTTCATAGGCGCTTGGAGCCAACATGAACGTGCCGATATGGCAATGCAACCCAATCAGTTTTAGTTTTTGGGAAGCCATAATTTTGTTGATGGCATCCCATGCCTGACCGTTTTCGTAATTGAAGCCAAAACGATCCCACATCGGATAAACGCCCGTGTCCATGTTGACACGAATCGCTATTCTGGGCTGCTGTTTAAATTGATTAGACAGTCGGATAATAGTATACAGCTCATCAAGGTGATCAATGTGAATCAACGATTGATTTTGAATGGCCTTTTCCAGTTCATCTTCCGTTTTTCCGGGACCATTAAAAATGATTTTTTCACTGGGTACACCGTTCATTATCGCCTTGTCATACTCAAAGCCTGAAACAACCTCAGCCCAGGAGCCTTCCTGATGAAAAACTTTACAAACAGCATTGAGGTAATTGGTTTTGTAGGACCAGGCAAATTGTACTTTCGGATACCTGGTGGAAAAGGCTCGCACCACAGCACGGTACTTTTCCCGGATCTTTCTTTCGGAAAGCACAAAAAGGGGGGAACCATACTTTTTGGTAAGGGAAGCCACAGAAACCCCGTCAATGTGTGTAACGGGATTTAGTTCAGGGGCCGTTCCATATTTGTTCATCAATCCGGTGTTGAGCTTCCGAATAATGGGACGTTCATATTTAAGCTTTTCCATGTTGTTTTCCTTTAAACTATTACAGTTCTCCCATGGTTGAGATTTTTTCAAATTCGCTGATGTCCGTGATTAAATCCCAGGAATAGCGGACAAACATTTTGCCCACATTGTATCCCTTGTATGGTTTTACTTTCATACCAATGGCCATCTTTACCAAGGCTGCAGGAAGATTTTGTCCTGCCTCTACAGTAGTGTATATCCATGCGGGGAAGCGTGGGTTGATCTCCATCAAATAGAACTGTTCGTCATCGGTGCGCATCAACTCCAACTCGAAGCCTCCCTTCCAACGCGAGGCCCGAATGAACTGACGGCTCATCTCTATTAAGCCATCATCACCAAGCACCACTCCCGACCAGCCTTTGCCCTTATCTGTAATGTAAAGTTTCCGCATAGGGATTGCCCCCATCAACTGGCCAGTGCCGTCTCCCAGCCCCGCAATGTCTATTTCTGTACCTTTCACAAATTCCTGGATCACTACGGGAAGTCCCCATTTGGCGTTGATTTTATCGTAATAACCGGAAACTTGCCCCAGATTGTGAGCGATGTAAGCCTCATAATACTTTCCTTTCACAACCATTGGGAAATCGAATTCCTCCACTAAGCCCGGAATCTCCACCTTGTTAGCAATGAATTTTGTTTTGGGCACATTGAATCCATGCTTCTCGCCAAATTCATGTAAGTGCAGTTTGTCCAAAGATTCCAATTGCTGGGGTGATGGTAAAAAGAGGTGGATACCCCATTCTTCCAGGACGGGAGAGAGGCGTATAAAGTGACTCAATTCCGAATCGAAATTGGGAATGATAACATCAATTTTTTCCTGTGAATGAATGTATTCCAGTCGATTGAGTAACTGGTCGCTCCCTGCACCGGGATAGGGGATCTGATAAGATTTGTCCACAAGGTCGTGCATATATACACCAGGCTCCAACGATTCATAGGAAAGTCCAATAATCCGAGCCTCGTAATCCTCGCACGCCAAAATAGAACGAATAACTCCCACACCAGGTCCAGGACTATCCACCGCATTCAGCGCGGTCACAGCAACAGTTATCCGGGGCTTTTTCATTTATTGAAAAGGTTGAGTTGCTTCAGGTGGCTTGTGAAGTCATAGAAATCTTCCTCTAACTGGTCGTTGCCAACTTCATAAGCTTTTGCAATGGCCCCCTTGATGGAGCGTTCTGATTTCCCGTCTTGTAACAGTCCCAAAATCAACGAGCCGATTGGGTTAACTGAAAATGAGTCACCCGTATTCGGGTTAAATACAAATCCCGATTCACTGATAGCGATGTTTTTTTTTAGTTTCATCCTATGTTTGCATTGATAGTGCAAGAAAGCCAGAGTTGGGATTATCCTACCTGATCTAAATCATCGTTTAATTTGATTATCATCACCCGAAGGTGCAGTGGGGAATCCTCTGAAAAGTGGTCAAATTCGAGAATTTGAAAGCAGCAACAAATGTTTGCGAAACCGATGATTCAAGTCATTAGTAAGACAAGTGATGCTGGCTCATCTTTGATATATCAAGCAAGGGATAAAAGGCTGGCTGGAAGCAGTCAGGTTCTTTGGAAACTTAATCTGGAAATTTGAAACTCTTTTGACGAGGGGGGAAATTGGGAAAGGTAAAGGCACCAAGGAGTTAGATTCAACAAGTGTTTCATGCCTGCAAGGTCGAAAGACCCGGCAGGCATGAAAAGGACCTCAATGAAAAGCAGGAATAGGAAGATTGGTTGTCCATCGCTAAACCTCGTCATTTGCAGTAATTCCTCGCTGCGGGCGAAAGGATTAAGGCTAGCTTTCTATCTGGTTCTTCAGTGTGCTTAACATCTTGTTGTATTTGTCTACCTGTTTTTGATGTCTTCCTCGCTTTGGGTACCCGATTCAGTGTAGGTTAACGTGAATTGAACCACCACCTTTTTGCCTTTCGGGGTCAATACCCAACGTTGATTGCAGAAGTAGGAGGCATTGTCTGGATCGAAACCAAACCGCAGTTCTTCATTGGGCACGACCATGGTAGGAATCATTGTGGACGCGTCTCCCCATGATTTGGCCCGGATATAATCGCCTGGCTTTTGGAAATCCGTTGCACCGGACATCAGTTCATAATTCAAAAGAGCGCACAACGATTTTGCGTTGGACACTACTTTCCAGATATCCTGTGTTGAGGCATCAATTTCCACTTGTCCATGGAAACTTTCAGCGTTCAATTTTGAGTTCTTCACATCTCCCCCGTTACTTGCAGAACTTGTACAGGCAAGCAATAGGAATAAGGTGGCTATCGTAAAGCGATTCATAACGGTGTTTTTATGGTTAGTGTAATTTTAATCAGCCAGGAACTTGTTCTTTATTTGGACAGATAGGCTCCCACTTCTCCCAATTCTTTCAGGAAAAGATTCTTGTCGTAGATTGACCCGTTAAAATAGGTGCTCCAACCTGCTGCAAATTTGGCGAGAAGAACAGCTTCCTGTATCTCTTGTTCCGTAGCTCCGTGCAATCCTGCAACACCGGAGTGGAAGTTGGAACAGTACCAACACTGTGTAGCAGCGGCAACCGCAACTCCAATTAACTCACGATATTTGGGTGGAATAGCAGTATCGTCTCTTACGACCGCTTTCTTAAACAAGGTCCATTCACTTACTAATGAATCCTCAGGCATTTCTTGAAAAAAGTTGGGAACCTGCCCCAGGGTTTCTGTGATTTCTGCGTAAACTTCTTGTGTGCTCATAATAGATAGGTTTTAGATTGTTTAACAATGTTATCGTTTGCTCGAATCAGCATTGCTCCCGTAGATACGGTTCGGAGTCAATGAAGTCAAACAGCGACATTACAAAGGAAAACAAGGAAGCTTTTAAAGAAGAGAAGCTATGTTGTAAACCTGTTCACATATGTTGCATCCCCAACAACGAAGGGGGCAGGCATCGGTCGAGGAAGTGATTTATTCCTTTTGGGCTGCCTCCGAGGGGGGGAATCCAAACTCCTCCACAAAGCATCTGGTGAAGTAGGTTCGATCGCTAAACCCACACGAAAACGCAATTTCAGAAACAGAGGCCACCCTGGATTTTAGCAATTGGCGCGCGTGTTCCAATCGGTATGTTCGAACCAATCGACTAGCTGAATGGTTGGTCAAAGCCTTCAGCTTTCGATGCAACTGACTGCGGTCCATGTGCATCAATTTGCTAAAGGTTTCAACACTGAACTCATCGTTGCTCAAATTGTCCTTGAGCACCTGTTTTACTTTTAGCAGGAACTCCTCTTCCATGGATTTGGCTTCTATCTGTTCCGGTTTTAGGAGAAACTCTTTTCTGTAATGATCCTGCAATTTCTGCTGTTGGCGCAAGAGGTTTTCTATTCGTAACGACAATTCCTGAAGGCTAAACGGTTTGGTGAGATAGTCATCCGCTCCGGTGTGAAGGCCCTTTATTTTACTGTCGAGCGTGGACTTTGCGGTCAAAAGGATGACCGGAATGTGGCTTGTTTTTGCCTCCTGCTTTAATTGGGCACACACGGCAAATCCGTCCTTGCCTGGCATCATAATATCCGAAATCACCAGATCTGGAATATGTTTGATTCCCAGTTCAATGCCAGTCGTGCCATTGTCGGCTTCCATAAAAACATAACGGGTGCCGTTGTCCCCCCCAATTCCAGTTAGTCCCTTTCTAATGAATTGACGGATATCAGCATTGTCTTCGATAATCAATATAACTGCACCGGATGCTTGCCCTTTCATGGAATTCTGGCCCGCTGGCTCTGTATCTGTGGTCAAAGAGGTCTCCAAAGTTTGAGCACCTTCTCCGCACTCGGGCCATGTAAATACCATTGTAAATGTTGTTCCCTTGTTTACTTCACTGCTGACCTCAATCGTTCCTCCTTGCATTTCTACTAATTCCTTGCAAAGTGTCAGCCCTATTCCCGAGCCAGGAACTCGCTCTGTGTCAGTCCGTTCTACCCTATAAAACCGGTCGAACACAAAAGGCAACTGGTCTGCTGGGATTCCCCTCCCGTTGTCTGCTACCATTATCTTAACACAAGGCCCGATCCCGGAATCCTGTTGGGGAATTTGTTCCAGCGATACCTTTATTTTTCCTCCCTTGAGGGTGAATTTGCATGCATTGGACAACAAATTGTAGGTGAGCATTTCCATCTTCTTTTTATCAAAACTGCCAGTCAGAGTGGGAACATTTGTCTTGAATTTCATCTCCAGTTCCTTTTGCTTTCCCATTTCCTGAAAAGCATTAAAATGGGTGTTTAGTGCACCGACCAGATCACCCCAACTCAGGTTGAGTGTCATGGCGCCACCTTCCAGCCGGGCAAAATCCAACTGTTGATCAATTAATCGCTGCAGTTGAATGCTGTGTTTTTTTACCATTTGCAGCCACTCCTGTTCACTGGCCGTCTTTTCCGTCTCCATCAATTTTTCAAGTGGGCCCATTATCAGCGTGAGCGGTGTGCGTAGCTCGTGGGTGATATTGGAAAAGAAGTCAGATTTGGCCTGGTTGAGCTTTGCAACGCGGTTTGCTTCGTTGCGGTCAAAAACAGCCTGGTCCTTAAGCCTTAAATTGTTCAGTCGAACCCTGAACACCAAATAAGCCATAGCAAGAGCGATGAGCACGGCCATTGTCCGGGCCCACCACGTTGCCCACCAGGGTGGGTGAATAAAAAAGGCTACCTGCGCCTCCAGGTTGCCGACTTCGCCTCTTAGTTTGGACGCCCTGACTCTAAAAACATAATGACCCGGATCAAGGTTGGTAAAAGTAGCTTCACGGGCGTGACCATTGTCAATCCAACTTTCATTCAAACCGTCCAATTTGTAGGTAAATTTGTTGGAGGCAGGATCCGTAAAATCCATTGCTGCAAATTCAAACGTTACCATGTTCTGCTTATGGTTTAGTTCAAAGTGTTGGGTTTGAGTGATGGACGAAGCAAGTGGAGAGCCCTCCTTTTTATAGTTGGCTTCCAGGTTGTCCAGCTTAAATCCTGTAATTACTATCTGCCCAATGGTGTCATCTTCAGGTATGCTCTCCGGATAAAAAGCGTTCAGCCCCTCCATTCCTCCAAAGTACAACCGGCCGTTGTTATCTTTGATAAAAGCACTTTGATTGAATTCTCCTTTTTGCAGGCCATCCGAGGCCCGATATACTCGTATGGCCTCCGTTTGAGGATCAAATTTATTGAGTCCCCTGTTGGTGCTTAGCCAGAGCATCCCTTTTTGATCCCCCAAGATCCCGTAGACGGTGTTATCAGAGAGCCCATTGTTAGTGGTATACTCCTTGAATTTACCTGTTCCTATTTCAAGCCTAAGCAGCCCCGAGCTTTTTGTTCCCAACCAAATGATACCCCGATCGGCCGGATCTTCCAAAATACTGTACACCTGTGTGACGGGAAGCTGAAAGCCATTAACAGCCGAATTAGCATGTAACTCCATCTGCCCGGTTGCCGGATTAAACTGGATCAGCCCCGAACGGCCGGCTCCCCAGATCGTGCCATTCTTATCGCGCAACCACTGAGTAAATCGAGGTGCATGAATGGCGTCACGAATAGGGTCGGGATAAGGGTAATAGGTAAATGATTTATCGCTGATATTAAACCGATAGAGGTGGTGACTCCCCCCACCCCACAAGGTGCTGTCGGACAAAGAAAGTAAGCCTCCAGCCATGTTGAGACTATTGGGCAAATAAGGATAGAAACTTTGCCTTTTGTTGTTTACATCGATGCAGACCAATTCACGCGAAACTGCCCAAAAATTGCCATCTGCTCCCAAACTCCATGTTTCTTTTAACAGATCCAATGGCGTGTCCGGCTCCATCCGTTGGCCTGTATTCGGATCCAATAAAGCACCGTTAATCCAAATGTTGCCTTTTCCATCTTTGGCAATTTTAGTGGTCAGTTCATTAAAGCCCGGTAAAGTCACGTCTTGCCTGGGATGGAAATAATCAAACATCGGGTTGAACTTAAGAAGCCCATTACCTGCTGCTCCCATCCACATGATATTGGAGCGGTCTTGAAACAGGCAAAGAATGCTCCCCCCCGCCAGAAAGGGATTAAATTTTGAGTGCTCAACAGTGCTGTCTTTTTTACACCGTCCGATACGTTTCCGGGTTCGGTCCCAGACCCATAGATAGTTTCGGCTACTGATTATGTCATTAATTTTTCCTGCTCCTTCAAAATCAATTCTCTCTGGCAAAAATGTGGTGGACGGGAGGTCAAATTTTTGTATTCCTCCCCAACGCCCCAACCACAGTTGCCCATTTTCCATTCGGCAAAATGACATCACTCCAGAGATAGGTCCTGTTTCCGGATCGATCACTATTTCCGCGTGTTGTATAACCGATTGACCGGGGTGCACAACGGGCATAGAATAGAGGCTTGCCGAGGTGCCTACCCACATTCGACCGGCATCATCTTCGTAAAATGCATGCACATAATTGTACATCGGTATAGAATCTTGCTCTAACCTGATTTTCTGGACTGACGAGAGGGTTGTTTCATCGCTGGCTGAATCAAACTCAAGCACCCAAAGCCCATATCCAATTGTGGCGACCCATAATTTTCCAGTGCCATCGACATGCAAGGCCGAAACCTCTTTATTGACCAGCGAGTTGCTGTCATTTGGTTGATGCAAAAATGGCTGCAAGGTCTCCTGTTCGGAATTGTAAAGACCCAGGCCATGACTTCTGGTGCCAATCCAAACATTCCCCCGTTTGTCGCCCGCCAGGGTAGTAATGAAATTTCCCGGTAACGATGCCGCTTGCTTTGGATCATGCAGAAAGGTGGTAAATTGATAACCATCGTAGCGGTTGAGGCCCTCTTTCGTTCCCACCCAGATAAAACCGAACTTGTCCTGATGAATAGCCGATACATAGCCCTGTGACAAACCGTCCGATGTAGCTATCCGGGTAAATGAATCGTCCGATTGCCCTTGTACCAAACAGGGCAATGCCAGCAATACCAGAAGGAGGGCTACTTTGCGGGACATAAAAACGGCAATTGGGTTGATCCGCTGCAATATTAAGAAACAAAACGAGGAAAGGGCCGTGAACCAATTGTGTGGAACACGGCCAAATGATTCGGCTCCGTCCGAATGAGCTGTTTTTTCTCTTTGACCAACCTGTCGGTTTGTACGCTGGTTCCGCTTTGGTAATTACAATGGCGAACGATAACGAGAGCTAAACTACTGTAAGAATCTTTAATTCTTAAATAAATGAGATGAACCCATCGACTGGAGGTGGAAACAAGCCAGAGTCAGGATTATTCTACCCGATCTAAATCACCGTTTTCTTTGATTGTGAAAACCGGCAGGGCACAGTGGGAAATACTCTGAAAAGTGGGCAAATTCAAGAATTTCAGAACCGGTGACAAATGTTTGCGAAACCGATGATTCAAGTCATTGGTAGGGCAAGTAATACTGGCCTATCTTTGATATATCAAGCAAGGGATAAAAGGCTGACTGGAAGCAGTCAGGTTCTTTGGAAACTTAACCCGGAAATTTGAAACTCTTTTAACAAGGAGGAAAATTGGGAAAGGTAAAAGCGCCAAAGAGTTAGATTCAACAAGTGTTTTGGTTTTCGAATCAGGCACGAGGAGATGAAGCCATCATAACAGTAGCTTGACATTTTAACCACTTCTAAGGAAGATTGAAATGAAGCGGGTGTGCATGAAAATGTATACCCGCTTATTGTATTGGGACAATTGTCCCGGATCAATCCAATTTCAGGCATGGCATCGCTGCTGTCCCGAGGTTGGACGTGGTACTCTTGATTCCTGACTGATTGTTCTCAATGGATCAGGCACATTCCAAAGCTTTTTCCATCTCAACAAGCGTTTCCATTCTATTTAGTAGAAATCAGTTGCTTGATTTTTTTCTCCTCCAACAATTGCTTCGTTACCAGGAAAATATCTTTTTTCAGTAGTTTGAATGATTCTGTGAATTTGGTTATATCATCTTCTAACTGTGCATGTTCCTTTCGGAAAACTTCCTGATCATATACAAATGAATTTTCGATCAACTCTTCCAAATGATGCAAATGCCTTTTGATACCTGAGGTGAGTTGGGTCAATTCTTGCTCGGATGCAGATAACTTACTGGTCAATGCCTGGATATGTTGAATACCGTCATCTTTTATTAGCAGGATGAAGTACTTGTCTATGAGGCCTTTCAAAAACTGGAGTTCATCGGTGTAAAATTCCATGTCTGATTTCCAGTGCTCCGCCAGTATATACAATGCTTCCCATTTGGCTTGATAGAGATAGTCGCTTTGAGGTCTTAGTCGTAATTTCATGATAGATGTATCAGCGTTTAACAATAGGTCCAAATGTGGGGATTAGATGGTCCCATTGAAATGAAATGTTTGCGAAACCGATGATTCAAGTCATTGGTAAGGCAAGTAATACTGGCCTATCTTTGATATATCAAGCAAGGGATAAAAGGCTGACTGGAAGCAGTCAGGTTCTTTGGAAACTTAACCCGGAAATTTGAAACTCTTTTAACAAGGAGGAAAATTGGGAAAGGTAAAAGCGCCAAAGAGTTAGATTCAACAAGTGTTTTGGTTTTCGAATCAGGCACGAGGAGATGAAGCCATCATAACAGTAGCTTGACATTTTAACCACTTCTAAGGAAGATTGAAATGAAGCGGGTGTGCATGAAAATGTATACCCGCTTATTGTATTGGGACAATTGTCCCGGATCAATCCAATTTCAGGCATGGCATCGCTGCTGTCCCGAGGTTGGACGTGGTACTCTTGATTCCTGACTGATTGTTCTCAATGGATCAGGCACATTCCAAAGCTTTTTCCATCTCAACAAGCGTTTCCATTCTATTTAGTAGAAATCAGTTGCTTGATTTTTTTCTCCTCCAACAATTGCTTCGTTACCAGGAAAATATCTTTTTTCAGTAGTTTGAATGATTCTGTGAATTTGGTTATATCATCTTCTAACTGTGCATGTTCCTTTCGGAAAACTTCCTGATCATATACAAATGAATTTTCGATCAACTCTTCCAAATGATGCAAATGCCTTTTGATACCTGAGGTGAGTTGGGTCAATTCTTGCTCGGATGCAGATAACTTACTGGTCAATGCCTGGATATGTTGAATACCGTCATCTTTTATTAGCAGGATGAAGTACTTGTCTATGAGGCCTTTCAAAAACTGGAGTTCATCGGTGTAAAATTCCATGTCTGATTTCCAGTGCTCCGCCAGTATATACAATGCTTCCCATTTGGCTTGATAGAGATAGTCGCTTTGAGGTCTTAGTCGTAATTTCATGATAGATGTATCAGCGTTTAACAATAGGCCCAAATGTGGGGATTAGATGGTCCCATTGAAATGAAATACATCAGCTGATTGACTGATTTTTGTTATGGGCCAAATGAGCATGCTGAACGCAACAGGGAATGTTTATTTGCCTGGGTATCCGTTCATCAAATGCCAAACATTTTTAAGCTACCATATACCATGTACAGAAAAATCAACAACAGTGCTTCCATTTTCTGAAGTCCCGTGCGGTGTGTGAAAAAGTAGAGAACCATAGCTGAGAGTAAGAAGAGTGCGGGTAAATCAAACCAAACGATGGAGGGTGCAATTTCCAGACCTGAAATGGTTCCCGCCACACCGATGGGAATCAATGTGTCAAAGATGTTGCTGCCAATCAGGTTGCCAACGGAAAGCCCGGTCGATTTGTCCATAATGGCTTTGAGGGAGATGGCCAGCTCGGGTAAACTGGTACCCAGACCGACAATAACAATACCCACAAAGCTTTGTTTTACGCCCCAATTTTCTGCCAGCAGAGTAGCGTTTTCCACGACCAGATTGGAAGAAAAAATGACCAGTATTAACCCCGCAGCGAGGTAAACCAGGTTATAGGCCATTTTGCCATCGATTTCCTTGATTATCCTTTCCGAAGCCCTTTCTTTTCTAACCAGTTGAACATAATACACCAGATACGCGACAATGAGTGTTATGCCTTCCAATCTGGAGATTTGGCCATCTATACCAGTCAATGCCAGCAAAACGATGGCACCAATCAGTACAAATCCGTCTTTTTTAATGCGGGACCTGGAGAGTTGGAGAGTTCCAATGAGTCCCGCAATTCCCATCACAATGCTAATTTGACTAAACGAGCTGCCGATGGCATTTCCTATAATTACCCCCGATGTTTCTATGCCCTGCAAGCGCTGAACAGCTCCATAAACAGAAATGACCAGTTCAGGTAAATCTGTTCCGACAGATAAGATGGTAAGTCCGATAAACAACTCCGATAATTGATAGAATCGGGCGATATCAACCGCGCTTTTTACCACACGGTCGGTACCGAGCCAAAGTCCTATCAAACCGCCAAACAAGAGTGCAATTTCGTGCATTGCCCAGGTTAATGATTTATACAAAAGTCGTTTCCAGAACTAAATCACAGACTAGCTTCAATCAACGCTTTCACTGATATTCATCAGTTGCTTTGCCGATTGGTCATCGGATATTGTAGTTCGTAATAACCATATTGATATGATACGTGAAATCACTGGAAGCATCTAGCGCGTCAATTCTGCCCGTTCATGCAATGGATATTGCTGCGGTTCTGAAGCAACTGCGAACAACATCCAAAGGACTTTCCGGAGAGGAGGTGGCCATACGACTGCATCATTTTGGGCCAAACGAGTTACCAGATAAACAAAAGCAAAGGTGGTTTGTCGCTCTTCTCAGGCAGTTTCATAGCTTTTTAATTTACTTGCTTCTACTGGCTGCAGCCATCTCCTTCTTTTTGCACAATAACATAGATGCCTACTTGATCCTGGCAATTGTGCTGATCAATGCCATTATTGGTTTTGCACAGGAATACAGGGCAGAACATTCCATCGAAGCCCTGAAGAGGATGATAGCTCCAAAGACTACTGTGATTCGTAATGCAGAGTTGATACAAGTATATACGAAGCAAGTGGTTCCGGGAGACATTTTGTTTTTACAGGAAGGAGAACAGGTTCCTGGCGATGCCCGGGTTCTTGAATCCGGCAATCTTCGGGCCATGGAGGCCTCCCTGACGGGGGAATCATTTCCCGTTGGAAAATATGCCGACACCTTGCCAGCGAACGTTGCCATGGCCGATCAAAAGAATATGCTGTGGAAAGGGACATTCATTGTCGGTGGGGAGGGCATGGCTGTAGTTGTGGCTACGGGAGAACAAACCCGAATAGGCCAAGTGGCGTTATCCCTGGAAGAAATTCAGCAACAATCCGGGCATTTGGAAAGCCGGGTGAATAAACTGGCTGTGCAGTTAGGAATTATCGCAAGTGCCGGAGCGATCTTGACTTTCCTTATCGGCTATTTTGTAAGAGGGTTTGAATTTTCAGAAGTGTTTTTGTTTACCATCGCTTCATTGGTCGCTGGAATTCCTGAAGGACTGCTCGCGGTGATTGCCATTGTGTTGGCTATTGGTGCGCATCGCATGGCCGGGCAGAATGCCATTGTTCGAAAACTTTCAGCAACAGAAACTTTGGGGCATGCCACGGTGATTGCCACGGATAAAACCGGTACGCTGACACAAAATACAATGAATGTTGAGCAGGTGATATTACCAGACGGCACTTCGTTTTCTGTTTCTGGAAAGGGCTGGGAAACTGCGGGGAACTTTTATCAGGATACGACTATTGTGCAGCCTTTGGAGCACATCGGATTGAAAAAATTGCTTCATCTGGCGGCTGTTTGTAACAATGCCCGCGTTCTTCGGGAAGAAGGTGAAAATCAGTACAGCATCATTGGGGACCCCACAGAAGCCGCCATGGTAGTTCTGGCACGTAAGGCAGGTCTTAGCAGGCAAATGCTGGAACCAGAAGAAAAGCGTTTGCGCGACTATCCTTTCGATAAAACAGTTCGGTACAGGGCATCGCTCGTGGAAATTACAGGCAGGGAAAAACGGAAAGAGTTGTATTTGTTCGGTGCACCGGAAACCCTGTTGGATAAATCCATTTCCGTTCTGGTAAAAGGGGAAATAGTAAAGCTGAACAAATCACAAAAACAGACGATAAATAAACAAATTGATCGCATAACCAAAGCCGGTATGCGGGTATTGGCATTGGGGTATCAACCAATGGAAGATACTCCTGAGCGAATGGAAGATGGTGCTATCGATGGGCTGATTTTTGTTGGAATTGTGGGCATGAAAGATCCACCCAGACCGGAAATAAAAAAATCCCTCGAACGGGCAAGGCAAGCGGGTATACGTGTAATTATGAAAACGGGCGATCACAAAGAAACAGCCGTGGCCATTGCCAGGGAAATAGGCTTGCTTGTGCCCACATCAAATGCGAAGTATCCGCAAGCCATAACAGGATTGGAGCTGGAAGCGATGAACGAATCGGAATTCAAGGCTGCGATCAATAACGTCTCTGTTTTTGCACGTTTGACCCCCGAAATGAAGCTGAAAATAGCCACGGTATTGCAAGAACAAGGAGAAATTGTTGCCATGACAGGCGATGGGGTGAACGATGCACCGGCACTTAAAAAAGCAGACATTGGCATCGCCATGGGCATCACAGGAACAGATGTGGCCCGTGCCTCGAGTGAAATGGTGTTGTCCGATGATAATTTTGCCTCCATCATCGAGGCCATTAAAGAAGGACGTATTGTATTTAGGAACATTCGGCAGGTGACCTACTTCTTGTTAACTACCAACCTGGCAGAGGATGTAACTATTCTGGTTGCTTTGTTGCTTGGATTTTCATTGCCCCTGCTGCCGGTGCAGTTGCTTTGGCTCAACCTTATTACCGATGGGTTGGTCGTGTTGGCACTTGCTGCGGAGCCGCAACATTATGACATACTGAGAAGCCACCCTCAAAAGGATAATATTGATATCCTGGTAAAAGATATTATTCCGTTTTTTCTCATTCTGGTTGCGGTTATGACCCTCTCTACATTGTTCATTTTTAATGCCTATTTACCGGAAGGAGTCGAGAAAGCCAGAACAGGAGCTTTTGCAGTCCTGGCCTTTTCTCAGTTGTTCAATGTGTTAAACATGCGGTCAATGAAAGACTCTGTTTTTACAATTGGCCTTTTCTCCAACCCATATGTGCTGTACGCCATTCTAATTTCAGCATTGCTCCTGCCCATATTATTCTATGTTCCTTTCATAAGCACATTGTTCTCTTTTGTGCCGCTATCTGGAATCGAATTGTTGCACGTAATCTTGTTATCGTCAGTTGTATTCTGGTTAGGGGAAGGGTACAAATTCATTAGAAACCAGTTTTCAATTCATAGAGGGGATGTTTAAGGTGTTATTTTAACCAGGGAGCTTTTTGTTGAACCAGATGCGAAGGAAGATGGCCGGTAGTTTGAACAGGTCGAAATTGAAAGACCCAATTGGCATCCGTTAAAGAAACCCGGAAGTTGTTTGTCCTTTGAATGATTTCCGTTACTACTTGCGAAAGGTGATTTATCTCACTGTACTCCCTACCAACAGTCATTTGATTAGGCCTGGTAGTCAACTAGTTTAGTAGCATGAATTTTACACGTTTCAGCCACTGCCATGGTTGAACATCACATGCAACCTAAAACTATCAATGAGATGCTTACGAAAAAGGTCTATTTAATTCTGTCTTTGCCGGTTGCGGCCATTCTGATCATTGCGGTATGGGCCATCCCATCCTACCAAAATTACGCTGAATATTCCCCGCGATTAGAAAGCCCCAATTCATCTGACTGGGGCGGTGCCGCAGCCTATTACCATAGCATTCGCGGCAACCAGTTTACCGGAGAGGTGAGCACTCACGATTTGATGCAAGCCGAAGCGGCAATGGCAACTGTACGGCAAAAACGGACGGCCGGTATAGGTTGGAGTGAAGTGGGCCCAGATAACATTGGTGGACGAACAAGAGCCATTTTGATAGATAAAAACAACAGCGACCGACTTTTTGCAGGCAGCGTTTCAGGAGGATTGTTTGTTTCTGAAAATGCAGCAGGAAACTGGCGTCCCGTCAATGATTTGAGCCGTAGCGCAATTGTTGCCTCGTTGGCTCAGTCGTCTAATGGCGATGTTTGGGTAGGTACCGGGTCAGATTTTGACAAGTCGGCCAATGCAGCAGGTGTGCTTTTTCCTGGCAAGGGAGTTTTTGTATCACGCGACCAGGGCAATACTTTTCAGCAACTCGCATCAACTTTGCCGGGTGATACCAATTCGATTCAGGAAACCTGGGTAACTGTCAATCGCATTGCAATTGATACCAACAAATCCAATCGGATATATGCAGCTACTCACCGAGGCTTGCGGGTTTCAGATGATGATGGGGAAACATGGTACAATCCGATTTGCCTGGACCCTGGTTGTCAGGTCAGAGCCACCGGTATCGGGCAAGAGGTAGCCGTTGGGGAAGATGGCAGCGTACTGGCAGTGGTTGGAGGTATCACTTATCGCTCGGTATCAGGTGATGATGGAAGTTTTATCAATGTATCTGGAAATGGGTTGCCACCAGCCAACAGAATTGTTTTGGCCATAGCACCGTCCAATCAGGATTATGTGTATGCTATAGCAGCAGATGGTGCTGGTTTTTTGAGGGGTATTTATCAGTCCATTGATCAAGGAGAAAACTGGGAATTGATCCTTCAACCGATTCCTGATTATTTTGAACCGCTGAGAAATACAGGATTGGAATATGGACAAGGTCTGTACGATTTGGCATTAGCTGTTTACCCCAATGACCCTGAAAAAATCCTCATTGGTGGAGTTCAACTTTGGCGTTGGGATGGAAATCTGACAAGGATTGCAGGCGAATTTGTATCTCCTTTTTCTCCGCTATACGTACATGCAGACAAACATTTCTTCCTGTTTGACCAGAAAGATGCCAATATACTATACATCGGTACGGATGGAGGAGTCGCGAAATCAGAGGATGGAGGAAATACCTTCACAACCAATAATAAAGGCTACAATGTGACTCAGTTTTATGGGATTGCCTACAGTGCCGATGGTATTGTGTTTGGAGGCACCCAGGACAATGGAACAGTAGCCGTGCCAGACCTAAATCCACTGGATCCGCAGGTGGGGTATTCTATCTCTGGTGGAGACGGTTTTGATTGCGAAAGTTCGCAGATTACCAACATAATATTTACCACCATATACAGCAGCCAGCTTTTTCGCGGGGTGGTCAATGATCTGAACAATATACCGCTCAATCGCATTTGCGAACCGTATTGCGATGATCCAGGCGCCCCTTTTTATACGGCAATGCGTTTGTGGGAATCTACAGATGATCCTTTTAGCAAAGACTCGGTTGTTTTTATGAATGACACAACTGAGTTGGTGCTGTCGGTGGGCAATGGTATTAACAAGACTTTCTCCGGCACGGTCGTGCCAGTTCAGAAGGCTGGGGCTATTGTACCGGGGTCCTTGAGGTTTCAATCTGGTTTTAGCCGTTTGGAAGATATGGATGCTGACGGCAATTTGACTGGCGATGGAAGTGGAACCATTGACTACGAAACCGGAGCCTATGAAATTACTTTTTCCGAAGCACCTCCAACCAACCAGTTGGTGCAAGCATACTTTTCCACACATTTCAATCCGAACAGCGTGCTGCAACTTGTCAGTAATTCCAACGATTTGCCGTTTGCACATAGATTGGAATCGGCTCTCAAACCAGGCGCTTCCGTTTTGGTGAGAGACCCCGTGCAATCACTTTTGGCTCTTGCAGTGAATGGCAATGTAGCCCTGGCGCGAGGAGCCCTTGATGTTGCCAAACTACCTACGTGGATAGAAATGGAACCGGCTACGGGAGTCCCTCGCACATTGGAGTTCTCAGCTGATGGCAACCACCTTTTTCTAGGGACCGCATCAGGCAGTGTGATACGAATTTCTGGCCTGCGCCAACTGTACCACGAGGAGGATAGATCGTTGCTGACACAGACTCAGATTTTTTCGAGCTCCCAGGCGGTAACCGGACTGGCGATTCATCCAACCGATCCGGAGCAGCTCATCATCACTTTGGGGAACTATGGTAATTCCGACTACGTTTATCTGTTAAATCAGGCCATATCTGCCACGGGGCCGTTTGATGCAGGGGCCGTATCAGTGCAGGGACAGTTGCCGCCAATGCCTGTATACGATGCGGAATTTGACGTTCGACAGCCTTCGGGAGTCTTGATTGGAACAGACTACGGTTTGTTCGCAACCGAGGATATTCAGGGAACAGCGGTGCAGTGGGTGCATGAATCAGAGGAATTGGGGCATTGGCCTATATACGATATTCGCCAACAAAAACTGCAAGGAGATCAAATAACCAATTATGGTATTTTCTACATTGGAACTCACGGCAGGGGGCTCTGGAAATCAGGATTGTATCCAGTTGGGATAGAACCCCAGCAACCCAACCCGGAAAGTACATCACCCCTGTCAGAGTTAGTCATCTTCCCCAATCCTGCCAGTGAGGTGACCCGATTAACGGTACAATCGAAAGAAGCGGGCACTGGGGAAATTGCGCTCATGGACATTCAGGGACGCATAGTTCGTGTCCTGCAACAGCCGTTGAATGCCGGCAACAATAGCTTCGAATTGGATCTGAAAGGACTCGTTCCCGGCATCTATGTAGTTCGCATCACCACTGGCCAAAGGTCCGTGACCGGTAAAATGGTTGTGCAATAGACTTTGGGATGTTATTCCTCTGTATTGCTGATGATCCTGGGCTACTAATGTTTACAGGACAAATAGTTGAAAATCTAACCTGGTTACAATCGTATAAAATTAAAAGCCATGAATAGGAGAATCATAAAATCAATCTCTATCATCTCAATGCTTAGTTTGATAGTATTTGTGTCGTGTTCAAAAGATGATGACGATACTTCAAATGATCCTATTGTTAGCGATCCAATCCAAACACAAGTCGAAAACAATGTTCAATCAGGGACCTGGAGAATCACCTCCTTCATAGACTCTGGCAATGACGAGACCAGTCATTTTTTTGGGTACAGTTTCACATTTGGGAGTAATGGAGAACTGACCACATCTAACGGAACCAATAATTACAGCGGTACCTGGAGTGTGACTGACAACGATGGCGATGATGATAGTGAAGATGATTTGGACTTCAACATAAACTTCAACTTGACCAATGATTTTGAAGAACTAAATGATGATTGGGATTTTATTTCTCAGTCCTCAACAAAAATTGAGTTGAATGATGTAAGTAGCGGTAGTGGTGGTACTGACTACCTGACCTTTGAAAAGAACTAGACGGACGGTGAAATCCTCCCAATAAGCTAATCAGTTCAAACGAAATGACAAATAGAAATATCGACACAACAGAAAGTAAAGCTGTGAAAATTGCAGGCTTCATGTTCCTGTTTGTCTTTATAGTTCCTACCCTAAACTGGGCTCTTGTGCTCTCCCAACTAAATGTGGCAAACAATGCCATGGCTACAGCCCGTAACATTTTGACCAATGAATTTATATTTCGAATGGGCATTACCATCGAACTATTCATGTCTGTTGGTTTAATCGTATTGGGCCTGGCTCTTTATGTTATACTCAAACCGGTACATAAGAATTTTGCCTTGCTTGGGCTGATTTTGAAGCTGGTAGAGGCCACTTTGATGGCAGTTACTGTACTAGTCCCGTTTATTGCTTTGCAGGTTTTGAGCGGAGATGAACATTTGACCGCAATTCCGCAAGAACAATTGGAACTCCCCATCGGATTAATTTTCAATTCGCATACTGCTATAACTGCTGTCCCCATGGTATTTCTTGGGCTGGATATGATGATATTTTCTTATCTGTTTTTCAAATCAAGGTATATACCAAGAATTTTGGCCGGCTTTGGCATCCTTTCATTTGCGTTTATTCTCATCCAGTCATTCATGTTTATGCTTGCTCCCGAATACGCAACGATGCCAATAAATCAAATCATTTTTTGGGCTCCAAGTGGTCTGTTTGAAATAGTCATTGGTATATGGCTGTTGGTAAAGGGTATAAAACGGCCCAATATTACCATTGCCGTTCAACGGGAGTAGATCATTTTGCCGAAGTCCAGTTCTTGCTGATAAAAGGTGATGACTTCTTTGATCTTATCCTTGAGCGACAGTTGGCCTTCTTTAACCATTGATTCATGCTCGTTCACTGGAATTTACTCTATCATTTATAGTTCTGATGAAGGTTTTGGAATTTCTGGTCAGAATACAAATCAGGAAAAATGACAATTTAAAAGGATCGAAGAAATGGGATATTACACTGACCTTAAAAGCATCAGCATCCATAAGTACAAAGAGATGTTGAAGGTGGCTGATTTAATTCCAAGCCGGATGATTTTGAAAGAAAATACCGATAGAAATCTGGATAGGATAGAAGCACATGACATTCTGAATGTTGATGAATTGCAAAAGGTCTTAAAGAATAAAAGTAAACTTCCCGATTATTCAAAGCGATTTGATGTGCCTGAAAGGTATTTGGAGGTGCTTAGAGCGGAGATAAATGGATACCTCCAAAAACCAAATAGAATCAAGGATTTTGCTTGCATTGACGAAGAAACGACACAAAAACTGGAAGCTTTAGGACTCAACAATACACTCAAGTTATATGGAGAAGTTCTAAATCATGAAAAAAGGCATGAGCTTTCAATGAGAACGGGGATTAGTGAGGAAGAAATCTTGAAACTTACCAAACTAACAGACCTATCCAGAATAAGGTGGGTCAATCACACATTTGCCTATGTGTTGTTGGAAGCAGGGTATGATACTGTGGAGAAAGTCGCAAAAGCAGACTATCAAAAATTATATGAAACAGTAAAACAACTCAATAAAGAAAGAGAAATTTATCGCGCACATATTGGTGTCAATGACATGAAACTATGCATTGAATCGGCTAAAGGTTTAGATGTTGAAATAGAGTATTGATGCACACAGTACAATGATGTCTGATGCAGTAGCCTGGATGGTGGTAATTCCACTAACAAGTTGGTCAGCTCGGAGGCACCTACTTTTTGGCCTTCTTGATCAATTTGAAGGCCCAATCATAGTGGCTGGAGGTTGCCGATACCAGGTACGCACCCAATGAAGTTGTTCCGGTCCATTTATACCTTTTCTTCTCAAACAATTCTTCGTTGGAATGTTGATGAATCGTTTCTTGCAATTCAGAATAGGACTCCTGGAGCATCGCTCGTATTTTGAGTAAGTCAGCAGTTCGGTATTTTTCCCAAATCCATCGGTTGAGTTCGGGAGTGGTTTTCCAGGTATACCCTTTCGCAGGCATCTCAGGCTTTTTGCCAGACATGCCTACTTGATACCATTCCAGCATCATGAGATGCCAATGGTGCAGGTGAGCCAGCACATCCCTGATATTTCGATTCATGGTCCCCGCAGGAAATTCAGCGTTCTGCTCTTCAGTGGAGAATGTGTCGATATACTCGTTCAGTTTCTCGAAATTTTTTTGACTCAATTCCAGGAGTTGGTCTTTTGTCTTAGGCCTTGGCATGGCAGTTAGTTGCTGGTTTTTCTTAAATCCTTCAAATGTTTTTTAATGTGCCCGGAGACGACTTCCAAATGTTCGAGTCTTGAATAATTGCGCGACCCTTTTTTGTATGGAATACTTGAAATGGAAGTATCTCCAATACAATTATTGATACCCTTTTGGGCATTGGATAGCCTGTCTAAAAGTGCAGGAATGGAAATGCTGCGGGTAGAATCTACGCTCCTCTGGTTGACTTCCGACAATTTTCCGCTCAAGGGAATTGGTTTCTTTCCGTCTGATAAATCGTTCAAATTACGCGCAAAGCTTTCGTGCCAAAAGGTTAAATGGCCCAATACATCCTTGGCCGTCCAAAAGGGATAAACCATTTTGTCGAAGTCCAGTTCCTGCTGATAAAAATCGATTACCTCTTTGACCTTGTTTTGCAGTAGCAGTAAGCTGTCCTCAATCTTTGATTCGTAATCATCCATTGGAACTACACTATCATTTATTGTTCTGATGGAAGTTTTGGAAACTCTGTTGGCGTTTCGGCAGGTCGCGGATCAACTGGCGGAACTTGCTCAGGAATATGCGGGCCTGGTTCCGTAGGTATTTCCTCGTGATCAGGCATTTCCGGAATGTCCGTGTCTGGATTAATTTCGGGGCCAGGGCCAGGGCCTGGGCTATTCTGTAATTGAATTGGGTGTGTTTGATACATCTCGCTGGTTATTTCGTTTAACAAATTCTAAGCTTTGGTCCTCAACAAATGCGTTGACTTTACTCGAGCACACGCTCCAACACCGTTTCCTTGTCCAATTTTTTGGTGCAGAAAAACCAATCTTCGCATTCCAATCCCTCTTCCTTACCATCCATTCGATCTTTAGCAGTACCGCAAGAGCCTGCCGGAGAGATAATCACGTCATCGCCTGGTTGCCAATCTGCTGGTGTGGCCACCCCAAATGCATCGGCAGCTTTGAGAGCCACAACAACCCGGTACAATTCGTCAAAGTTTCTGCCGAGGCTCAGAGGATAATAAATGATGGCACGAATAATTCCTTTGGGGTCAATGAAAAAAACGGCCCTCACGGCTTTGGTCGAATCTTCATTGGGTTGAATCATGCCGTATTTCTTGGCCACATTCATGGTGATGTCTTCAATTAAAGGAAAGTTGACCTCGACATTCTTCATGCCCCGGTACTCAATTTTATCCTGAATGGTCCGAAGCCAGGCGATGTGGCTGTACAACCCGTCAATCGATAACCCAACCAATTTGCAGCCAGCTTTGGCAAATTTTGCCTCCATGGTGGCAAACGTCATAAACTCTGATGTGCAAACAGGTGTAAAGTCTGCCGGGTGGCTGAAAAGAATGACCCATTCTCCCTTGTAGTCAGCAGGAAAGTGAATGTTTCCTTGAGTAGTTATGGCTTTAAATTCGGGAGCGGCATCACCGATGCGTGGCATTGATGTTACGTCTGGGGTTATCGTTTCTTCCATGATGATAGATTTTTAGTTGAATCCGGTTAGGGAATACACAAATCTAACCGAGGATACTTCGATTTTTGTTGACAGGTGTCAGTTGTGCAGTTGAAAATTGTCATTGTAGCCAGGTATCAAAACAGAAGCGGGCGCAATCATTTATGTAGTCATCGGAGGAGGCAATTCATACCGCCAACGTACTTTGTCAGATACAGGCTCCGTATTTCTGAATGATCGCAATCTGACCGGCATGATAGGCTGTGTGCGACACGATTCTGCCAAAGGCTTCAGCCTTTGTTTTTGTGCCAAATGCCTTCGTGGTGATGGTTGATTGCCAGTCCGCATCTGTTTGTTTTTCAACGATAGACTTTAAGTTTTCAAACGAACGGGTAACGTATTCCTTCAATTCGGATAAGTTGGTCCAATCGCCCGAATCTCTTTGTGCGATGACCGTTTTGGCAATCACCTTAACATCGCTGGCACCAAAAACGTTTTTGGCAAAAAGCAATTCAACATCGCCAATGTGCCGAATCAGAAAGCCAATGCTGTTGGTCGAGGGGGCCAGTGTCTTTTTCAGGTCATCTTGCGTGATTGACGATAACTGATTGGAAAACCGTGTTCTGGCTTCTTGCCAAAGTTCAATGAGCGTGTCTGAATGTGTCATAATTTAATTGTCTCCTTGTTTATTCTTCTTTTTCTCCAGTTTTTTGAAGTACCTCCTAAACAGGAAGTTGTGCTTCAGGGCCTCCATGTTTTCGTTAAAAGCTTTGGTTCCCAGTTGCAGGTTGATCATACTTTTCTCCAGATTTCCGGAAAGAGTGGTGTCAGTCAGCAGAGCACCAGCCGTGCCTTCACCTTGTTTCACATCGTCAAGGATGGTTTTTAATTCCTGTGTTATTTTGTCGGTGTTGGCACTTATTTCTTTTAGATCTTCCATCGTTTGTGCCATGTTTTTAGCAAAAATGGTGTCGGTGAGCAAGGTGCCCACGGTTCCTTTGTTGAGATCCATTTGTCCAATGCTTTCTTCAATGGAGCGTGAAATTGCTGCAGTTCGAAAGCTCAATTCGTTGATGTTGGCCAGTGTTTGATTCACATCCTGCGATAAATTGGTGTCGTTCAGCAACATCCCAATTGTTCCTTCTCCATTGTTTACTTTCTCAATAATAGTAACCAAACTACTCGTGATCACAGCGATATTGTCGTTGGTTTGCTCCAACCTTCTTAGCATTTCATCAGCATCCAATTCGTTGATAGAAAGCAGTACATCATATTCTTCTACAGATTGGGCAACGGAGCTACCTGGACTGATGTTGATCAATTTACTTCCCATTAGTCCGTCATTTCCCAAACTGGCGATAGCGTCTTTTCGAATGAATTTTTTGACATCCTCCTCGATCATCATCACCACGTCAATGGTGGTGTCATTCACAATGGTGACGGATTTTACAGTTCCTACATTGATACCCGAAAACCGCACATTGTTTCCTTTTTGCAGCCCATTCACATTGTTGAAAAAGGCACGAATTTCAAAAGTGGTTCCAAACAAGTTTTGTCGGTCTCCCAGAAAATACATGGTGAGGATAAAAAGCACTGTTCCTACGGTTACAAATAATCCTAACTTGATTCTGTCAAATGTCTGCGTAGCCATGATGTGTTATATAAAAAATGCGTTGACCCATTCATCTTTGGAGTGGCTTAGTTCCTGAAAAGTGCCTTCTGCGTAGTTGATGCCATTTTTCAATACAACGATGCGTTGGGCAGTTAACTTAATGCAAGCCAAATCGTGAGAAATGATGATGGACGATGTGCGGTATTTGTCGTGGACCCTGAGCATCAGGTTGCCAATTTCTTTGGCGGTAATTGGGTCCAACCCGGTAGTTGGCTCATCGTATAGAATAACGCTCGGTTTGACGATCAATGTTCGGGCAATGCTGATGCGCTTTCTCATTCCACCCGACAATTCCGAGGGCATCAAGTGAATGGCATCGAGTAACCCAACATCGGTCAATGCTTCGGTTACCAATGCATCTAATTCTGATTTCGTTTTTTGAATGCGCAGCCTGCGCAAGGGGAATTCAAGGTTTTCCCTCACCGTCATCGAATCATACAAGGCATTGCTTTGGAAGAGGAACCCAATATTGATCCTGATTTTGTCCATTTCCCGTTGCTTCAGTCCCAATATATTTTTACCGAATACTGTCAGAGAGCCTTCGTCTGGTTGAATTAATCCAATGATGCATTTAATCAAGACCGATTTGCCACTTCCGGATTGGCCCAAGACCGCTACGTTCTCTCCTTCGTTTAAAGTGAAATCGAAACCGTTGAGTACCTGGTTGTGGCCAAATGCCTTTTTTAGATGCTTGATCTCAATAACCGGAGTGTTTGTGCTGGGTTTATGTAAATGTTGGTTCTCCACAGAGCGCTGCATTACAATTCATAAAACAAGTCGGTAATTTGTACGGCAATCAAATCGAGTATAAATACCAACAAGGAAGCGACAACTACGGCCGAATTGGCTGATCGGCCAACACCTTCCGTCCCTTTCTTCGAGTGGTATCCCATGTAGCAGCCGATGAGGCCAATAGCATAACCAAAGAAGAAGCTTTTGATGATGGATGGAATGACATCGCTGAACTCCAATTTTTCAAATACCAAACTGAAGAAAAGAGGAAAGCTTACGATTCCTTTGATGTTTACGCCAAGATAAGCTCCGTACAAGGCGATAGAATCCCCTACGATAACAAGCAAAGGAAGCGTCAATGTTGCGGCAAGAATACGGGTAACCACCAGGTATTTGAAAGGGTTTGTACCAGATACTTCCATGGCATCTATTTGTTCCGTAACCCGCATAGACCCCAATTCGGCTCCTATTCCCGAACCCACTTTTCCGGCACAAATTAGCGCGACAATAACCGGACCGATTTCCCGGATAATAGAAATGGCCACCATGGCTGGCAACCACGATTCTGCACCAAATTCTACCAGAGTTGGGCGTGACTGAATGGTGAATACCAGTCCCATTATAAAGCCTGTAATTCCTACCAGCGGGAGTGATTTGTACCCAATTTTGTAAGATTGTTTGATAACCTCTTTTAGTTCAAAGGGGGCGCTGAAGCCTTCTTTGAAAAAACGCAATCCAAAACGTGTAATCTCCCCAGTCGTTATCAAAAACTCTGAAAGCAGTGAAAATAGCAGATGATGAAGCGTCTCTTTTTGTGGAGCTTTCATAAGCCTTAATAAGGTTGCATCAGTTTTGTGTCGTAGTACACACGTAGCCAGTAATAGGTATATCTGTTTTCAGGATAGCTTGAATGCCTCCATCTACATCGATCACATTTTTAAAACCAACAGATTGTAAAATAGATGCAGCAATCATCGAGCGATAACCACTTCGGCAATGGATGTAATAAAGCTCATCTTGGTTGAGTGTTGTTATCCAGTCTTGAAGAAAGTTGAGCGGCAGGTTCATGGAGTGGCCCATGTGTTCGGCATCGTATTCAGAAGGGGTGCGCACATCCAAAACAACACTTTCCTTTTCTTTCAAGGCACGGGCCAGGTTTTGTGCAGAAATGGAAGTAATGGTTGAAACCTTCATTCCGGCTTTTTCATATGATGGAAATCCTCCTTCCAAATAGCCGATAACGTTTTCGTAACCGACTCTGGCTAACCGCACAATGGTTTCGGATTCTTTGCCAATGGGAGCGATGATTACTAGTGGTTGCAGAAGATCCTCTATCAAGGTTCCGACCCATACCGCAAAGGAGCCGTCCAGCCCAATGTTCACAGAACCCCGCACATGGCCCTTTGCAAATTCCTGAGGATTTCGTGTGTCCAATATCAATGTTCCTTTCGCTTGCTCTGCAATGGCCTGGTCGGCAGTTAAAGGTTGCAATTCCCGTTGCATGACCGTTTCGAAGCGCGGGTAACCCATTTTATTCAGCAGCGCATTTTTTGCGAAATATTGGGGCGGAGGCAAAATTCCGTTGATGAGTTCTTCCACAAACTGAGCCTTTGGAATATCCTGCAAAGCGTAATTGTTTTTTCGTTGTTCGCCAAGAGTGGAAAATGTTTCCTGGCTCAAGTTTTTGCCACATGCCGAACCTGCGCCATGTGCCGGATAAACAATTACTTCATTTTCCAGTGGAAGGATTTTGTCGTGAATTGAGTCGTATAGCAATCCAGCCAAATCCTCCTGCGACAGGTCTGCCTTAATGGCCAAATCAGGCCTGCCGACATCCCCAATGAACACCGTATCACCGGTAAAAATGGCGTGGTTCTTTCCTTGCTCATCTATTAGTAGGAATGAGCTTGACTCCAGGGTATGGCCTGGGGTATGCAATACTTTTAACGTTATATCTCCCAATGAAAATACTTCTCCATCATACGCCTCATGAATGGGATACCCTGTCTTTGCTCCAGGTCCATAAACGATTGTGGCACCGGTTTGCCGGGCTAAATCAACGTGGCCGGAAATGAAGTCAGCGTGAAAATGGGTTTCAAAAATGTATTTAATGGTGGCTTCGTTTCTTTTCGCTTTTTCAATGTAGGGTGCCGTTTCACGCATAGGGTCAATAATGGCAACTTCCCCATTTGATTCTATGTAGTAGGCAGCTTCCGATAAACAGTCAGTATACATTTGTTCGATCTTCATTGCATGGTTTTTTAGGGTGAATAATTCAGAAGAGAACAAAACAAAAATAGGATGGGACTTCATGAAATTTGATGACAATTGTCACTGTTGGGCCTGTATGATGTCATGAAATGAGGGGCGACAGAAATCGATTGAAGTTCAATGAAGGTGACTGATGCAGCAAGCCGGAGTCGCGCCAAAAGTCATCTTCCGGATTGATATAAATCATGTATTGATGAGGACAGATCTAGTTTCTTGCAGTAGAGATTAACGAAATACTGAAAGGAATGAAAAATGCGATGGCGTTGATATTGTGGGTGGCAACAATGGCCTTGTTAATTGGCATGCACGCACCTGCTGATGGCGAAGGCACACTATCCAACGAAGTTGGCAAAATTGGAGAGGCATATGTGAGCAAAAAGAAAAATCACAGTTTGGTGATTGGTACCTTGCAAGGAGAGAAATCCGAGGTGCTAAGTTTCGGACAGTTAAGCCAATCTGCGAGTGCGGCATCGGATGAGAGTACGGTGTATCAAATTGGAGAGCTGTCAGAATTGTTGACTTGTGCTATGTTGGTTGATGTGGCAAGCGAGGGAGTTTTGAAGATAGACGATCCCGTGCAAAACTATTATTCAGGTGATGAGGAAATTAGTTTTCCCATTTATCAGAATATGAAATGTGTTCAACGAACCGCACCAATGCCCTACGGTTATCATCAGGAGATGGTTGTTCACACCGTTTGCTTCCCAGATTTAAGTTCTCCCGAACTGCACGTTTCTTTGTGCAATTTGGCTTCTCATGCAGCTTCACTTCCTCCCAGTCTTGAAGGTTTCAGAAGCACCAGACCTTTGGGGAAGATGAAGAACAAGATAAACGCTTACGATCAATATACATTTGAACACATCTCTGAAGCGGTTTCCATGTACGAATTGACACTGCCACCAGCCACCGAGTATGTCTATTCCGGAGTTGGCATGGGCTTACTTGGAGGGGCGTTAAGCAACTTCACCGAAACTGCATTTGCCGACTTATTTCAACAGCGCATCGGAGATCGATTGCTTATGAAGCAGACAACTTTTACCCGAAGTTCAGTTCCGGATGGCATCCTTGCTCCAGGACATAACAAAAAAGGAGAGCCGGCTGTTCGGGAGGCTTTTCATGCGCTAACTCCGGCAGTTGGCGGTTATTCGAGTGTTGGAGATTTGTTGTTGTTTTTGAAAGCGAACCTGGGATTGGACCAGCCTGAGATGAGCCCTGTTTTAGAAGAATGCCACATCCCTAAAATAACCATCAGCACAAAAGAGCAGACCGGTATGGGGTGGAAAATTATGGCGCCCGATAAAAAGAGATCTCAAACCGTGATTTGGCGCGGCAGCCACATCAATGGTTACAGTGCCTACATTGGATTTGTGAAGGAAAGTGGAACCGGAGTAGTGGTGTTGTCCAATTCTGCCAATTCTGTCGATGAGATTGGACACACTATCCTTGCCCTTCTCAACAACTAGTTCAGCTTTAATGGAGATTCTGTCTGGAGTGATTTGGTAGACTGGATTCCGTGGAATTTTATGGGCTAAACTGTTGTGAGCCAATTGAATAGTTTCCGAGCTTTCCATCCTGACCAAATTACTGCTCTGGTGGCACTTTCTGTCCCAATTTATTTCCCTAATTTTAGTTAGTTGCCATTAAATCTGGAGTCAGAATATGTGTGCCTATCCCCAGGAATCCGAATCCCGACTCAATGCCATTATTAAGATGTCTGTCGATGGAATTATTACCATTGACCAGCAGGGTATTGTCGAAACTTTCAACCCCGCAGCGGGGCGATTATTTGGGTATTTGCCAGAAGAGGTCATTGGCCATAATATTAGCATGTTAATGCCGGAGCCCGATCACGGGAGGCACGATGGCTACATCCGCAATTACCAGCAGACTGGTGAAAAGAAGATCATTGGCACTGGAAGGGAAGTGGTGGGGTTAAAAAAGAACGGAGACACCTTTCCTTTTCGGTTGAGTATCAGCGAAGTCAAATTAAAAGAGGGAACGATTTACACGGGTATCATTCATGACATTAGTGAGCAAAAGAAGGTGGAGCAGGAATTGAGCGAATTGAATGAGATCCTGGAAAACAAGGTAAAGGAACGAACAACGGAGTTGGCGGAGGTGATTTATGATGTGCAACGCACCAACAAGCGGTTGACACAAGAAATTGAGCGCAGAAAGATCGCTGAAGAGGAAGCGCGGAAAGCGTTGGCTCAGGAGGTGGAGTTGGGCGAAATGAAATCACGCTTTGTGTCGATGGCTTCACACGAATTCAGGACACCATTGGCAGGCATATTGTCGTCCATTTCTTTGGTTGCCAGGTATGCCGATTTTAAAGAGTCAGAAAAAGGACACAAACATATCTATCGCATCAAATCGGCTGTGCGGCACCTCACTGGAATTTTGAATGATTTCCTCTCCCTGGATAAATTAAATGAGGGCAAGGTTCGTTGTAGCCCGTTGACTTTTGACGTAACGGAACTGGCTGAGGAATTGGTGGAAGAACTGCAGGAAATCAAGAAAAAGGGACAAACAATTGTCCACGAACACAAGGGAAATAGCGGCTCCATTTATTCCGACCCTCATATTCTGAAGGGGGCACTGACCAACCTGCTTTCCAATGCGGTAAAATATTCCCCTGAAGGAAAAAGCATTCAAATAATGACCGAAATTGATGCTGGTAAAGTACGCATAGCCATTACCGATCAGGGGATTGGTATTCCCAAAGAAGATCAGAAACACATGTTTCAACGCTTTTTTCGCGCGCAAAATGCCGCTAACATTCAGGGAACAGGGTTGGGGTTGACCATCGTCAAGCGCTACGTGGACCTGTTGGAGGGAACAATTTGTTTCGACACAGTTGAAAATGAAGGAACTACTTTTGCTATGGAGTTGCCTTTGAAGTTGAGTGGCTCAGTCCAGGAAGCTTCGTAAACCAGTTTTACCATCATACGCACACAGCATGAAAAGAAAAATACTAATTATAGAAGATGATGAAATGATTCGTGAGAATACCGCGGAAATTTTGGAATGGGGCAACTATGAAGTATTGAAAGCGGATAATGGAAAGGTGGGAGTTGCAAAAGCCAAAGAGTTGCAACCCGATTTAATTATCTGCGACATTATGATGCCGGAGCTGGATGGCTACGGAGTGCTGCATGTACTAAGTAAAAATCCCGAAACATCTTCCATCCCATTTATCTTTCTCACGGCAAAGGCTGAAAAAAGCGACAGACGCAAAGGAATGGCTTTGGGGGCTGACGACTACCTGACCAAACCATTTGAGGAGATGGATTTGCTGAATGCCATTGAAGGTCGGCTAAAGCGAAGTGATACTTTTAGAAAAGAATTCTCAGGAGACCTTGCCGGGTTAAGCCATTTCGTAGATGAAGCCCGAGAGATCAAAGAACTAAATGAGCTCTCCACCGATCGAAAGATGAGGCGGTATAAGAAGAAAGAGATCATCTATTACGAGGGAGACTATCCCAATGTGCTGTATTTTTTGAGTAAGGGCAAGGTGAAGCTACATAAGATCCACGATGACGGGAAGGAGTACATTACCGGTTTGGTGAAGGAGGGGGAATTCTTTGGCTATTTACCAATTTTGGAGAACAATGCCTACACGGAGTTTGCCGTTGCCATGGAGGAGTCTGAAGTGTGTAGAATACCCAAAGACGATTTTTTGGCCCTGACCAATCGCAACCGCGATGTGTCCAGCCGGTTTATCAAAATGGTTTCCAATAACCTGGTGGATAAGGAGAAGTTGCTGCTTAGTTTGGCTTATGATTCAGTTCGAAAGAGGGTGGCGAATGCGTTGATTGCTTTGCAGGATCGCTATCAAAAAGAAAATGAAACCCCATTTAAGATAGACATTTCACGCAGTGACCTTGCCAGTATGGTAGGCACTGCTTCTGAATCTGTCATTCGCACATTGGCAGACTTCAAAGACGAAGAATTGATTCAGGTGGAGGGGAAGAAGGTTGTTGTACTCGACACAAATGGCCTGAAAAAAATCTGGTAGCATTCTTCTGATCCTGGTACTTTACCCTCCTTCCATGCCTTACTAATTCTGTATTTGGGCGTTAGCATTGCTGAATGTCAGCAATGGGAAGGCGGGCACTTTATGTTTTGGATTCTGCCCTCAATTCAAAGCGTTGAAAAATAGTGCAAGCCGTCAGGTCTCCTGTAACATTTATAGCCGAGCGAAACATCCCAAGGATGCGTTCCACACCAATGATGAGCACGATGCCATCAACAGGTATTCCGGCACTCTGAAGCACCGAAGCTAAAATAATGACACCCCCTCCGGGAATAGCAGGAGTCCCTATGGAGGCAGCAACAATGGTAAACATGATCAAGATGATGCTGGTCATCGTCATCTCCAGCCCGTAAACCTGAGCGATGAAAATCGTGGAGATGCATTGATACAGAGCAGTTCCATCCATGTTGATGGTCGCTCCAATGGGAATGAGAAAATTGCTGATGCCTTTATTTATCCCCAACTTTTCCTGGGCAGTTTTTATGGAAAGTGGCATGACGGCCGCAGAGCTTGTGGTCGAAAATGCCAGCAATTGCACCTCGCGAATGTTTTTTAGAAAGGTCAACGGATTTTGTTTGCCGATGATACCCACCAGGGCAAGGTATAGCAGCAGCAATACGAACAAACCCGCCAAAACGGTGGCAATGTACAACCCGATTCCCTGCAGACTGCTAATGCCGATACTCGATGTTAGTTGCGCCATTAGTCCGAAAACCGCATAAGGTACCAGGCGCATGGCCCAACGAACAATGGTCATGCAAATCTCCTGAATGGCACTTAGCAAGTGCATGATGGGTTCTTTGTGCCGCTGATTTAGCTGGATGATGGCAACCCCGATAATAACGGTAAAAATGACGATAGCCAGCATTTCTCCGGATACCATGGAGGCCAAGGGATTTTCAGGTAATAGCCCACTTATGGCACCTGGAATATCCTGCATATTGAGGAGTCCATTATTCAATTGATCGTCCGGTTCCTGCGAATTGCCGGGTAGGGATTGTACCTGCATGTACATTCCAGGTTTGATGACCATGGCCAGAAAAACTCCCAGGGTAATGGAAACGACCGTTGTGATGATGAAATACAGACCAACTCCAAGTCCCATTTTTTTCAGTTGATCATTACCAATACCACTAAGTCCGGTGATAATGCTGGCAAAGATCAACGGGATCATGATCATTTGTACCAGCTTTAGGAAAAGCTTGCCAGGTAAAGCCAGCCATCCGCCAATAGCGCTCGAAAGGGAAGCGGTAATCCATCCAACCTCGGGGCTCAGTGCAAATCCAACCAGTACACCTAAAATAAGTGCGATAACTACTTTGACCCATAGCTTGGCTTCTACCAACGATTGCAGGTAAGTTTCTAAGGATCGAAGTGGTTTGAGTTCCATAAGATGTTTGCGTTTGAAGATCTGGTAAGCAGTGATTAAAAATGAACTGAGTTAAAATGAGTAGGCTTGATTTCGTTTGGCAATCGTTACATTGAAGTAGTTTTTTCGGTCCAATACTTCCTTGAAATGGGCCAGTGCGCTTTTATTGCCATGAACCAACAGGATGTTTTTAATCTGTTGGATATCCTGGCAGGAGAGAAATTGAAGCAATTCGTTGTAGTCTGCGTGAGCACTAAAAAAGTCAATATTGTAGATATCGGCTCTGACATCGAATTGTTTTCCGAAAATACGAACAGTTTTATCGCCTGCAAGCAATCTGCCACTTAGTGTTGATGGCTCGCTGTATCCAATGATCAAAATAGAATTTCGCCCGTCTTCAATGTTATTGGCGAGGTGATGTTTGACACGTCCGGCCTCGGCCATGCCAGAAGCTGAAATGATGATACAAGGTTCTTTGATTTCATTGATCGCCTTGGATCGTTCAACCTCCCGAATATAATGCAAGTGATCAAACCCAAACGGGTCAGGATCTTTTTTCATGAATGCTTTGGTCGCTGGTCCAAAACAATCGTAGTGTTGTTTCATGATGTCGGTTGCATTGATGGCAAGAGGGCTGTCCACAAACACCTTTATTTTTGGCAATTTTCCGTTGAATTCCAGTTTGTTGAGGGTATAGATCAACTCTTGTGTTTTTCCTATGCTGAAAGCCGGGATGATTAATTTTCCACGTTTTGCAAAACAAGTTTCATACACCGCTTGCTGCAGGTTCTCTTGAGCTTCCTGCATAGATTCGTGCAATCGATCGCCATAAGTCGATTCGCAAATGATGGTATCAGCTTGAGGAAAGGGTTGTGGAGACCTAAGGATTTTATTGATATAACGGCCTACATCTCCAGTGTAGCACAGTCGGTGTTTCTTCCCGTTTTCAGTAATAGAGAGGTTCACCACCGCGCTGCCAAGGATGTGACCGGCATCTGTAAAAACCAACTCAATGTCTTTTTCGATACGAGTTGGTTCATCGTAAGGAATGGTTCTAAAGTGCTGCCAGCACTCGTAAACATCCTCCATGTCATAAAGAGGCTTCAGTATGCTCTTGCCTGCTGCCGCTCGTCTTTTATTGATGTAGCGAATATCCGATTCCTGTATGTGGGCACTATCAGCGAGCATAATTTTGCACAAATCAAGTGTTGCGGGCGTGCAGTAAATGTTTCCTTTAAACCCTTGTTTGACCAGAGCTGGAATATTTCCGGAGTGATCAATGTGTGCATGAGAAAGAATAACATGATCGATGGCTGCCGGGTCAAAACCGAAGTGTCGATTTTTTGCAGCGCTTTCAGAACCTCTTCCCTGGAAAAAGCCACAATCAAGCAATATCTTTTTTCCGTTTTTGAGTGTAACGACATGTTTGCTACCAGTCACCTCTTCGGTCGCTCCGAAGAATTTTACTTGCATATACAGCTATTTTACCTCGATGGAGAAGTTGGACTTTACAGGAACTTGTTCCATAGTCCTGGTTGCTTCATTAAACTCATTCCAAACCTTTATCGGTCCCGCGTATAAATGAAGGCTAATTGCTCTGGCACCGCTTTTATTGCTGAATCGATGCAATCCACCGTATGCGTTTTCATAGGCAAGCTGGCCAGTGGATAGTGTTTGGGTGCCGCGATTTTGCAATTCCTCCAGAACCTTCGAATAAGAATAGTGTTCTTCCTGAAGTTCGCCTTCAATCATATAAATCCAGCCCTCCGAATCATTGTAGTCATGAATGGTGGTTTGCTGACCATTTTCCCAACACACCAGAAGCAATTCGTAACTGTCCATCGAAGTCAGAGATATGCGGGTGTGATGGTCATGACTCCAGTGGCAATATTGGTTGAGCTCCTCCCTGGCAAAGTAGATGGATTGCAAAATGCTTTCATAGCCATCGTATCCTCCGCCCATGTTCAGGTTTCGGACCAATTGCGACACGGACGTTATTTTGGGTATAGTCATGGGTGCTTGAATTAGTCGTAAAACCGCTTCTGTTTCTATATCGATTTCAGATCTTCCTGAAACTTATCAATGACATTTTTTTCTTCAATTGTGACGGAATTAAAGGCGTGTGCGATTTCATCCAGCACTGATACAAAGTCAACTTTCATATCGGCAGTAAGGTGGTTGTCGTAAAGTCTCATTTGTTTGAGTGCCCAATCATAAGCCGTAGGCCAGTCCAGCTTGTCTTTTTGGAGAATGTGAAAGATGATTTCAGACACATCAATATCCTTGCTATGTGCAGCGGTGCCTTCTACCACGATGTCGTGTATTTTTTTGCGCTCTTCTTTTTGCACCTTTCCATCGGCAATGGCCACGGCATATGCCAGTTCTCCCAATGCGTAATACAAGTTTGCCTTACCTTCCATGATTGCCCTGTTTTTAGGATTTGTTAGACTCTGGTAAAACCAACAACGGTATGTCGGAGTGAAATGCCATTTTCTTGGTAGTGCTCCGGTTGAATAGTCGCTCCCAAAATGAATGATTTCTTTTAATCAGGGCGATCAGGTCCGATTGATTGTTGTGTGCAAAATCCTGGATGCCGTGTTCGACTTTGTCGGCATTGGTCGTACTAAACTTGTGTGGAGTCTCGTTGAAATAACCGTGCAGAGCAAAACCTTCAGTAGCTTCTTCAATCGGAACAGGCTCGTTTTCTGAGCTCCTGACATTTAGAATGCAAACTTCTGCATCGTACTGTCTGGCAAGTTGCTGGAGTGGGTCTAGGATAGCTTCATCCCTGATGCTTTGAAAATCTGTAGCCAGCACCACCTTTTTGAAGGGCTTAAAATGTGCATTTTCCGGCACACAAATAACCGGACATTCCGTATGTTTGATCACCGAAGCGGTGTGACTGCCCATGAGCACTTCCCCAATGCCGCTGGCACCTTGAGTGCCCATTACGATATAGTCTGCACTTAGCTCCTTGACAGCATTTCTTACGTTTCTTGTGAGATCTCCAAGGCCGCTTACAGTGTCAAAAACGGTGTTCGCGTGATGCTCCAGTGCCTGAAATTGTTCCAGCTGCTCTTTCAACCCCACTTCAGAGGCTTGGCCCATAGGTTCTACGTAGACAACGCTGATGGCTTCTACGGAAGATGGTGGAACTTGGTAGGTGTTGAGTAAGATATGTTTACAAGGCTCTTCCTGAAACATGGAAGCGGCAAATTGCATGGCATTCCAGGCATTTGGTGAGAAGTCTGTTGGAATCAAGATCGTTTTCATAATTGAGGAGATTTGAGTTTATAAATCACTGTGCAGCACCAACATCGGAGTGTCTGCGTGTAACGCTAATTTTTTGGTAATACTTCGATGGAAAATTCGGTGGAAAAGGTTTCCTCTCGGACTAATCATGGCAACAAGGTCAACCTGGTGTTCTTTGGTGTAATCCTCAATGGCAGCTGAAATGTTTTCACCAACCGTGGACTCAAAGTCGTGGGGGAGGTCTAAAAATTGATAGTTCAATTCGTGCTCTATAAATGTTTTGTCAATTGTTTTGTGGTCTCCCTCCTTGGCAATGTGAAGAATGCTCATATGAGACTGGTGGTTTTTTGCCAATTCTATCAGTGGTTTCAGCACGGTATCTTCCGGCATTAATTCCAGGTCGGTGGTAAATAATATTTTTTTCAGAGTTCTGAATTTGGCGTTGGAGGGAATGGCATACACCGGACAATTCACCCTTTTTATCATCGAAACTGTTCTGCTTCCGACCAGCACTGCGGCTAAACCGCTTGCACCTTGGGTTCCCATAACAACTGCCTCAACAGTATTAGTGCGGTTGATATGTCGCACAACATTTACGACATCACCAATGGCAAATCGAGTTTTAAATGCTCCCTGGGCATTGGGGAATGCCTTGTTAACTCGTTTTAATTCCAAATCGAATTTTTTTTCGGCCTCCGCAGCCGTCACATCCTGCGTGGATACACTTACCTCAGTGGAAGCGTAAGGAATGTAGTAAGTGTTCAACAGAATAAATTCTGTATTCGGACCATCCAGCATTGCAATACCGAAATCTGTGGCATTTTGAGCATTTTTAGAAAAGTCGGTTGGAATCAGTATGGTTCGCATTTCGAGATGGGATTAAATGATGAACCAAAAATAAAATGGTCTGCCCTTGTTATCCGTGATTCAGGTCAGGGGCGAGGGTGATTAAAGTCAGTGAATGAAGTATCGTGCTCAAGAAATGGCTCATTGTGTGGTTGACTCCACTGTGCGTAGGCATCAGGAGAAACAGGAAGGTTCACACGGCATTAGACAATTGTTTCTTTAAACGTGCCTGAATCCGAGGTAGCATCTTTTTCCCTTCCCGGTAACCAATATCAAATAGTTTTTCGGCAGAGTTGGTGGAGAACAGGCCATAATCTGCGATGGCCTGAGGACAAATCAAAATGTCGCAGGCCGCACGGTTGCGGGATTGTTGATGGTGCATCGATAAACGCAGCGCCCTGCTAAAAATGTCAATCGAACTATTCAGTTTGTGCGCGGGGAGAGCGGGAGTAGCATTGACGTCAATGGCGATGAGTGTGTCACATTTTCCCCGAATAGGATTGATTAGAAGATTTTCGATGATTCCGCCATCGGCATGCAATTGATCGTTGATTAGAATGGGGGCAAAGAGTCCGGGGAAAGCAGCTGAGGCAAGCAGGGGTTTGATGAGTGGACCTTTGTCAAAATAAGCTGTTGTTCCTGTTTGGAGTTGGGTTGTATTGACAATAAGTGGAATCTTTAGCGCACTGAAATCATCTGTTGAAAAATACTCCTCCAGAATCTCATAGGTTTCTATGTCAAAGAAACCGGGTTTGCGAAAGGCGAAATGGGACGGATAGAACAGGTGTGCGTTTTTAAAAATGTGCAGTATTTCAAGGCATTCGATGCCGTTTGCGAACAATGCTCCAACAATAGCTCCGCCACTGGTGCCAGCAATGATCTGAGGTTGAATTCGGGCTTCTTTCAAACATTTTAAAACGCCTATTTGTGCTGCACAACAGGCTCCTCCTCCCGACAAGGTTAATCCAACGCGGTGCGGTTTATCCAGCATTTGCAGTCTGTTTTATGGATTTAGTTCTGCTACTTCGATTGTTCAGCAAAATCAAATAATTCTTTTTTAAATGTTTTCAACTGCTTTTCGAATCCACCGATTTCGTTTTTCAATTTTTGATGATTCGCCTGGAACGTAAATGGATTGATTTTTAGTTTGCTTTTTAGGGCTGTTTCGATCTGTTGCTGGTGCAGCGTTAAGTCATGTAGCAGCGTGTCGAGCAATTCGTCCCGGTACATGATAAGTTGGTTCTGAAGCTGTTCCAGCCGTTTTTTTTCTTCAAGCGTATCGAAAGTCACCATGTTTTTTTCCAGCGTTTCCTGGCAAAAAATCATTTCGTCCTTCCAAAATTGAGCGTCACTCAACCACAGGGAAGTGGCATAGCTGAAGTCCGTCAAATATTGAGTCAATGGATGCTTTTTAGTTGGGTTTGATTTTTTCATCAGATCATGTCTTTAAGGGTGAATGGATGCTTCAACACTTCGAGTTGAACCTTTGCGACCAGGGGGTTAGAAGGATTGCCATTGATAATAACCAGGCGATAAGCAGTGGCAGACAATCGCCAGTCGGAAACCAATTGCCCATCCAGGTCCCGAAAAACAGGTAGAAAGTGACAACGTACCTTCAGGTTCAGTGCCTTGCATGCTCTGATGGCACGCTGAACGGCTATTTCAAGTTCCAGTACATCGTTGTACTGAAATAGCTCATAGAGATCAAGCGCATAAAATTTCAAATTTCGGGTGTCAATGGAATGGCGAAACCGGGCAATAGTGTCGTTTTCTTCCAGATAATTTACCGTTGTTACTATCATGACTGGATTTTTGGTTCGTTCACCGAAGTCTCTTGTTGCAGTTCTCTCAGTTGTTGGAACAGTTCAGTTTCTTTTTCGCTGAGGTGTTGGGGCAGTGCCACTTCGATTTTTACCAATAGATCGCCCCATTTTTTCTTTTTTCCATAAAGTGGCATGCCTTTGCTTTTCAATCGCAGCATTTTTCCAGGCTGTATTCCTTTGGGGATGGTTGTGCTCACCGGACCGGAAAAGGTGTTCACGGTAGCTTTGCCTCCTAAAATGGCAGTATACAAGTCAACGTTCAAGGAATAAATAAGGTCATCACCCTTGCGCTGATACAGGTGATGTGGGGCCACTTTGAGTTTTATATACAAGTCGCCCGCCACCCCGCCATTGATTCCGGGAGCTCCTTTTCCTTTGATTCGAAGCGTTTGGCCATCATAGCTCCCAGGTTTTGTCGTTATCCTGATTTTTTTGCTCTCAAGCTGTAGAATACGCGCGGTGCCGTGGTAAGCTTCTTCCAGCGTTAATTCCATCTCGGCCTGGTAGTTCTGGCCTTTAAATTTTCTCTGTTGGCCACCACCACGGGCATTGCCAAATATGTTTTGAAAGAAGGCTGAAAAATCACCTTGTCCACCAAAGAACTCGGAAGGGTCGCCTTCGTAAGAATACCCTCCTCCGCCTGGCTGACCGCCATATTGTGATGGGTCAGCACCTCCTTGTCGGCTTTGTTGTTGGTACTTCCAGTTTTCGCCTATTTCGTCATACTGTTTTCTCTTTTCAGGATTTCCGAGTACTTCATTTGCTTCGTTGACTTCCTTGAATTTCTCCTCGGCCTTTTTATCTCCTTGATTTTTATCGGGGTGGTATTTAACAGCCAGTTTGCGGTAGGCTTTTTTGATTTCCGCAGCCGTGGCTTTTTTTCCAACACCCAATATTTTGTAGTAGTCTTTATAGTCCATGTGCACGAAAGCTATTCAACAGAGTCATTCAAAAAAATGGAGCGTTTACAGGGGCCAAACGTTGGACTTTGTTCCTTGAAAAATGGTTGCTTGTCTTCAGGCCCGAAGCCATGCTTGATGCACAGGTATTGCTGATGAAAAATAGTTGGGAATGTGGTTTTGTTCATATTGGACACAGGCTAGGCGGTGAGCAGCTGCCTGATTTTCTCTTCTTGCATAATTCTTTCAGTCAATTCAAAAACCTGCATTTTGAGTAGCCGGAAGACCTGGGTGATGTCGGCCATGGCATCCTCCAACTCGGCATGTTCATCGCGAAAAACCTGCTCGTCATGCGGGAAGGAATTCTCCATCAATTTTTCCAGTTGATGCAGGTGCTCTTCTATTCCAATCGATACTTTCTGGAGTTCCTTGCCTGCGGCTGAGAGATCGTTGACCACTGACTGCGTTTCACGGATGTTGTCATCGTTGATGAGCCAGATGAAGTATTTGTCAACGAGGTTTTTCAAAAACCTCAATTCATCGCGAAAAAAGCTGATGTCTGATTTCCAATGTTCTGTGAGAACGTACAAGGCCTTTAAATCGGCTTGATGCAGGTAGTCACTTTTAGGTCTGATGCGCATTTCCATGTCTACTTGGATTGGGAGATTGTTTTATAGACTCAAATTTGGGACTTGATTCATTCGTTATCAATGAATCCGATCAGACTTGATGCTGATTTTTGTCATCGAATCGTCAACAATACGGAGTAGGGAGCGTGTAGCTTTGTTGCTCGAACCGGACCTGGATTGGACCTGGCCGGTCAACTGATTCGCCTAAGCTGCGAATTGGTTGATAATTTCCACCAATTGTGGCGCTGGTACCACACCCGATTGTTTCCATTTTACCTCCCCATTTTGAAAGAGGATGAGTGTCGGTACACCACGTATCTGGTACTTTTGTGCGACTGCCGGGTTTTTGTCAACATCCACCTTGATGATTCGGGCTTTGTTGGCTGTTTTTGCAGCTACCTGTTTTAAGATAGGGGCCATGGCTTTGCAGGGGCCACACCAATCTGCGTAAAAGTCTACTAAAATGGGGGTAGAGCCGTTGATGAGATCATTGAATTTTGACATGGGGTCCAGGTATTTATCTGCTTGACAGTTGCGTCAATTGATTATTTTTTCCAGCATATTGCCAGTGAAATAGGCCAGTCCGGCAGCAATAGTGCCGAGTGCGACCGTTTCGAAAATGCTCCGCCATACACTGGTGTGGGCTACATAACTTTTGAGGTAACCAATACCGATAAAGGCCAACAACGTTAAACCGGAAGCCGCGAGCAGTGAGTTATTATCTGCCGGGATGGATCGAAGGAACTGGGTCACATAGATGGCCAAAGGGATAAATCCAATAATAAAAAAGGATACAAAAGTAATGGCTCCCATCATGAACGGTGATTTTTTTTCTGGCAGTATTTCATGCTCACCAGTCATCATCTCGTCCGCCCAAACTTCCTTATTGGAAGAGATAACGTCTACAATTTGCTGCAACAACTTTCCTCCAAATCCCTTGGCTTTGTATATCTCGCGTATTTCATCCTTTTCCCTTTCAGGCCAGGTATCAATTTCCCACAATTCTATGTTGCGGTGTTTTTGGTAGTGTTGTAACTCCGCCTTCTTTGAGAGGTAGCTGCTCACGGACATTGAAAACCCATCGGCAATCAGGTTGGCTAAGCCTAAAATGATGATGACGGAAGAATCGAGGTGAGCACCAGCAGCACCTGCCACAACTGCGAAGGTGGTGATGCTACCGTCAATGCCGCCATAAACGAATTCGCCCAGGTATTTTTGTTGTTTACCCAGCAGTGTATTTCTTCCGTGTATCTGATCTTCTGTTTTCATCGGCTATCAGGCTGCTGTCTCTTTAGGCTTTTTCCCATGGGCCGGGGGCCTAGCAATTCCGTCAATTGTTCTTGATGAACCGTTTCTTGTTTCAGCAGTGTTTCAGCCAATTTTTCCAACGCATCCCGATGATTGATAAGTAGTTTTTTAGTCCGTTGATAGGCATAATCAACCAGTTGCCTCACTTCATCATCGATCAATTTTCCGGTTGCTTCGCTATAGGGCTTGTGCAAGGCATTTTCCTGTGTTCCTGTGGAATCGTAGAAGCTGATGTTGCCAATTTTTTCATTGAAGCCATACAAGGCTGTCATGGCATAAGCTTGCCTGGTTACCTTCTCCAAATCGTCCAGGGCACCGGACGAAACTTCGTTAAAAATGAGTTCTTCAGCGGCTCTTCCTCCAAGTGCAACACTGAGTTCATCCAAAAATTGCTTCTCTTGTTTGATTTGTCGTTCTTCAGGAAGATACCAGGCTGCCCCCAACGATTTTCCACGGGGAATAATGGTCACTTTAATCAACGGAGCAGCATATTTTAAATACCAGCTGGCAACGGCATGTCCGGCTTCGTGGTGCGCGATAATTGCTCGTTCTTCCTCGGAAATTATTTTGCTTTTTCGTTCCAACCCAGCAACGATTCGATCGATTGCTGCCAAAAAATCGCTTTGTTCAATGAACTTCTTTTTTTGCCTGGCAGCTATCAAGGCCGCCTCGTTGCAAACGTTGGCGATATCGGCTCCCGAAAAACCAGGAGTTTGCGAGGCGAGGTACTGAAGATCAATTTGCTCGTGCAGGCGCAACGGTCTGATATGCACCTTAAAAATCGCCTGACGCTCGGTGAGGTTAGGCAGCTCGAGGTAGATGTGGCGGTCGAACCTGCCAGGTCTCAACAATGCTTTGTCCAGAATGTCCGCTCTGTTTGTTGCGGCTAATACCATGACTCCGGTATTGGTGCCAAAACCATCCATTTCGCTCAACAGCTGATTCAAGGTGTTTTCCCGTTCATCGTTTCCCCCAAAAGCAGCAGCGCGTCCTCTTGCACGTCCTATGGCGTCAATTTCATCGATAAAAATGATGCAGGGGGCTTTTGATTTCGCTTGTTTAAACAGATCTCTGACCCGTGAGGCTCCCACACCAACAAACATCTCCACAAAATCAGAACCTGAAATGGTGAATACAGGCACACCAGCTTCTCCGGCAACGGCTTTTGCCAACAAGGTTTTTCCAGTTCCCGGTGGACCAACAAGAATGACTCCTTTGGGTATTTTGGCCCCGAGTTGTGTGTATTCTTCCGGGGCTTTTAAAAAATCAACAACTTCCCTGACTTCGGTTTTGGCTTCTTCCAGGCCCGCCACGTCATCAAAGGTGACCGCTTTACTATTTGCGTAATCGACCAAGGTTGCTTTGGATTTTCCGAAATTGAACATAGAGCCCATTCCGCCTGCTGAATTTTTGGTCAAACGCCCCATCAGAAACCACCAAAAGAACAGCATAATTCCAATTGGGAGTACCCAACTGATTATGCCAGAAAACCAATCAGTTCGGGTAACGTATCGAACGCTCACAATGCGCTCCTCAGCAATTGCTGCCTGGGCGTTGTCTAGTTTGCTCTCAAACGCTTCAACCGAACCTATGGTAAATGTGTAGTGAGGTCCGATGTTTTTACCCCAAATTGATTTTGCAGCGTCCTGATGCGTTTCTTTGTTCAACTTGTCTGCAAGGATAAAAACCTCGACTACTTCTTTGTTGACGACAAGCAGTTTTTCTACATCCCCATCCCTCAGCATCGTTTGTTCAAAATTGGTCCAGCTAATTTCTTTCGGCCGGGGCAGACCAACAAATTGAAAAATGAGGAATGCCCCAAAGGCTATAGCATAGAACCAAAATATTTTTGATGAAGGGAATTTAAACGACCCTTTCGGTAGATCCTGATCCTCATTTTTTTCTTGTGGCTTTTCCATACTAGTTGTGTATCGCAAGCAATGGAATCTGGCTATGAAAGGCCAATTTTTCTACAGAGGAATGATGAAATATTCGATCGAACAAGCCATGGTCCCGGGTAACCATAGCGAGTAATTGGACATCCTTTTCTTCGATGAATGCTACTATTCCTTCTTGTAAGTCGTCATTTTTCACAAAGTGGTAGGTATCGTTGATGAATCGAAAGTTTTTTTTCAGTTCAATGTTTTGTTCTATCAATTGCCGGTCTTTTTTCGATTCCTCGTTTTGCGAGATGTGCAACACCATTAGCTGTGCTTCAAAATGCAGCGTGGTTTCTATCAGTGGTTTGAAAATGGCATTGTCAGAAACTGGCTCGAAATCCGTTGCCAGCGCGATTCGTTCAGGTCTTGCATAGTGGGCGTTGTGTGGTACGGCAAGGACCGGAATGGGGGCTTTTCTAACGATGTTGGCTGCGTTACTTCCCCAAAGTTTTTCTTTGAAGCCCGAGGCTCCCTGCGTGCCCATGATGATGAGATCAGCATTTTCCTGCTTGGCTACTCGCAAAACGGTGCTGGTCATGTGACCATAAACGGCTTGTGTTTCGAAAGCATGTTGTTTCTCTGGTTTCAGGGCAGCAACTCGTTTCAGGAGGACTTTCATGTCCTCAAAAGCATTCTTTTTAATCATATCCCGAATGGAGATCAACATTCCGGCAGAACCACGCGGTTCTTCATAGGCATGAAACAATATAAACCGACACGTTTCTCCTTTGTAAAAGGCAACGGCATATCGGATGGCGTTAAAGGCATTTTCTGAAAAGTCGGTGGGTAAAAGGATGGTGTTCATGGTACTTTGGAAGTTTGTTTAAACTTCAATGTTATCAAAACAAAGATGCTTCCATGTTCTGCACACTACTATGAACTTCATCACAACAAAAGCTGATTTTAGTCAATGAGGATGCCGTAGAAACGGTCGATATAGCCGCCTCAATACTTGTGGAGCAGGAAAGCAGTGTCTCCAAAATATTTCGTGGAGGATAGGTTCGATTTTCCTACCAATCAACTTCCAAAACCCTTTTAGGGAAAGGTTATGCCGTAAAAGAGTTTATAAAAAACGGAATATCCATTTGAAGGATGTTGGGGGAGTCTTGTTCTAATACAAAGGGACGCACCTTTTCTTCAGAATTGACATGGATGTTTAGCAAATCGGGGTTTTCTTTGCGTAGAATGTTGTCCAGGTTTTGTTTGGTTTCAGCGGAAGAATGGCTGGAGAGGTCGGCAATGCCGCTTAGTTGCTTTTCAATGTTGGATGGAATGTGTTGTCGATGATTGCTGGCAGGATTCTTTTCATCGGGCAGGATGGTTAGAAATAGCTCATAATTCTGCAGTTGGGAAAGGTCAGTGACCGATGACCACCACTCAAGATCTCCCAGCTTTTGTGCATCCAGTAACAACATTTTTTTGTTCAGCTTGCCGAAGTTTGCCGAAGCAGGAATTATCATTTTGCGGCATGGACCACTTTCAATGATGCTTCTGGCAGTGTTGCCAATAAGCCTGGCTTTTTCGGCATTTTCACCCTTTGTACCTGCAACAATAAGATCGATACTATGTTTCTCAGTCATTCGATGAATAGCGTTCACAGTATTTCCAAAATGTGGAATGGAAGTAATCGATTCTGAAGTAAAGTGGGGTAATTGGGTTAGCCAATCAATTTCTTCCTGAATGCTTTTTTTTGTCTTTAAACGAAGCGAGTCGTTGACCGATATTAGTTCTTGATCCTGAACGTTTGGAATTTCGTAAGTGGATAGCAAAAAATATTCTAATTCCGGACGACCCGTAAAAAAATGGAGGGCGTACTGTATGGCTTTTCTGGCACTGGGGGAACAGTCCGTGCACAATAGGACTTTATTCATGCTCAATTGGGTTCGGTTATTTACCGTTGGGTATACAAATGTACCAATTTGCCGGCTCGGTTAAATGAAACCCATCAGAACAAAAACTGATTTTTATCAGTGTTTGGCAGACAGAAATATTCTGACCAACCATGTGCTCGAATTCTTAGCATGTAGCAAGCTACCTCAATGTTGACGTGAACTCGGAGAAGCTTATTTCCTGAATGTCCAATTGCTCATTTGCCAGTACATCGTCCAAATCAATGTTTTCCCAATTAGTTGAACTATTCAATACTTCTTGTAGTAGAGCTGGGTTAAACAATTCAACTGAGGATAGGTCCAATGCATTTTCATTTAAATAGTCCATTATTTTAACTTGTTAAGTGCGTAAATAGTTCACTCAAATTTGCACCAGAAGCTGATTGTTTGCACTGAAGGGAATCACTGAGGTAATTGATTTTTGTCAGTATGGAGGTGCGTTTTGCCTGAAAAACCGAATAGTTTGAAGGAGAATCTGCAGCGACAGCCGGTTCTTTAGGGTTTACCCTGGGAAATCAGGTTGAAACTCTCCGCTTGCTGGTCGGTGAGGATCACATCTTTAATGGATAGAATGAGGGAGTGGTTGGCATTGTAAACTTCGCGGTTGACATTGAGCAGGGTAGGGATGTCCATTTCGCTCAGTTTTCCGTTGTTGATTTGTTGGTAAGTCTCGCGTAAAAACTGGTCGTATATATTCTGGTTTTCGTTGACGCTGTCGGCCAAAGCCTCGAAGTAAATGGACGCGTTCTCAGAGTTTAAGATGTGATGAACACTCAGGTAAAACTCGTGCAGCCTTCCTTTGAGCAGATCAAACAGCGCCACTTTGTGATCGTTGGCCGATTTTTCAAACTCTTCCACATTGTGCGCAATGTCTTTGACGCCTTTTGCCGCAATCATGGCATGTCGGGTAGCGTGGATTAGTTGGTTGAGCCAATTGGAATCCTCACTTTCCAATTTTTCATTTTGTATCTGAAGGTAGTATGGCACAATTTCTCCTTCCAATTGCTTGATGGTCTCGTAAACCCTTTTGTAATCTACCTCCGCGTTCGATAAATGTTTGTGCTTTTGCATTTCAGCACTGTCAAAAGCAAACAAACCCACGTTTATTTTTAATGTTTTCAGGTGCAGCAGAAATACCAGTTCTATCAAGTGTTGCACTTCATTGCGCAAGGCAGTAATTGCCGCTTCCGGAACATCCGGAGTTACCTTGTCAATGTAGCAAGTGGCCAATTCATCTTCTCCTTTGAATCTGTTTTCCAGAAACCGGGCAAAAATGCCCAGAAAGGGAAGAACAATGATGATTCCCAAGAAGTTGAACATGCTGTGGAACAGGACAAGGGAAGTCAGCGGATTGTCAACGCCAAAAATGACGGTGATGAGGTTTAGTAAGGGGTGAATCAGAAACAAGGCAATGATGCCCGTGAACAGGTTGAAGAGAAAGTGGCTGAGTGCGACCCTTTTTTTGGAAGGAGTTCCGTTAAGGCCTCCCAACAAAATGGTGATGGTGGTGCCAACGTCACTGCCGATAACCATTCCTGCCGCTGATTCTAATGGAAGAACGCCAGCATGCAAGGCACTTAATGTGATGACCATTGCCGCGGAGCTGGACTGTATCAGAGCGGTGAGCACAAACCCTACAGCAAACAAGGCGTAAGGTCCATAGGAAATATACGGCCCCATATCAAAGTTTGCCGCCAGTTGGTCAATGCTGATTTTCATGAAATTGAGCCCTAGAAAAAGGAGGCCAAAGCCCATGACAAATCGGCCAAACTCGACCAGTCGCTTGTTGTTTTTAATAAAGAGAAGCGATAACCCTCCGATTGCGATAAAGGGCATAGAGAAGCCCTCAATGTCCAGTTGAAAGCCCAGTGTGGCTACAATCCAACCAGTAAAAGTAGTTCCCAGGTTCGAACCAATAATGACTCCGAGTGCATTGCGCAGGGTCATTACACCGGCACCTACAAAGGCCAACACAATCAATGAAACCACCGAACTGCTCTGAAGTAGGGCAGTGACCAAAGTGCCACTCAGTATGGCCTTTAACGGATTTTGAGTGTGTTTTCTCAGGAACTTTTTAAACGAACTCCCGGCAAGATTTTTTAAGGCTTCTTCCAGGAAAAATAAGCCCATTAAGAAGATGCCCAGTCCGGCTAGAAATTTCCAGATGTCAACGGATTCCTGCATTAGACGACTTTAGGGTGAAACCCATTGTTGGCATCCTTCAACAACCGAATAACGGTGAAGTCCTTTACCGGATGAAAGTGTTTGTAGGATGCGCCAACGGCAATGAACGGATCCGGAGACTCCAGGCAGATCACCTCATCCACCTCTTTGCTGAGTTGGGCGATGACAGTTGCAGGAGCCACTGGTGTTGCCACCACTATTCTTTTTGGAAGTTTTGATTTAACCATTTGTATGGCCAGCTCCATGGTATGGCCCGTAGCAATTCCATCGTCCACCAGGATGATTACTTTTCCTTTCACCGAAAGCACTTTCCCGGGACCCAGGTACATTTGGTGTTGTTCCTGTAGCAACTCCTTGATGCGCTGTATTTCAATTTCCAGGTAACTGGCCGTTACACCCGGATTGGGGGCAATAACACTTCCATGCTGGCTAACCGCTCCAATTGCTATTTCAGCATTGTTGGGATGTCCCACCTTTTTTATCAGCTCAATTTCCAGCGGAAGCTCCAGCTTTTGAGCTACTACAAAACCCGTCATAACACCGCCTCTGGGGATTGCCAACACCAAGGCGTTGGGGTCGTTTTTGTAATGAGCTAAATGGGTGGCCAGCAATTGCCCAGCCTGGATTCGGTTGGAAAACATAGGACGATTATGAGGAGTTAGCACTTTATCAGGGGGCAAGTCCGTCATTGTGGGTGACCTTTTGCGTGCCTCTTCTCCAATTGCCTGCGCATCTTTTCCGCACTATCCGCAACAGCAGATTCAAAGCTCGTTCCGTGCCCTGTGCAAAACAGGATGTTGTTTGGCATGGTTAGTTTCAATTCGACCATTTTGGCAGAAGGCTCGTTTTTTAAGTACACATCGCAATTTTGGAGAGCACCATTCAGTTTTTGCAGTTTATCCACTTTTTCCTGAATAAGATCTTTCAGGGGTTGTCGCACTTTGAAGTCAATGGCGTGAATGCTGATTTCCATGGTTCTATTTCTTATCGTGATTATGAGATCAGATTGAAAACAAAGTAATGCTCCAATTTCTGATGTTGGAATGACAATGATCAGCAGGCACCATGAAAAATATCACATTCAAACAGGCGCTTAGTCAACAGATCGATCGTCAACCTTCCATTTCTTTGGTCCATTCGATCAAATCAGGATGTTATGGGAAACACCGCAATGAAAATAATAGGGGGAATCATCATCGTGCTGGCATTGACTGTCTTGCTTGCAAAGTGGTTGTTGGAGAAACAGTTGAGAAAGGATGCCCAAAAATTTATGAAGAACATATCAGGTGCCCCGCTCGAACGAATTACTGAAAATGACTTGAAGGGCTTGCCGGAGCCAGTTAAACGTTATTTTAATTTCATTGGATTAGTTGGAAATACCAAAACGAAATCGGCTCGATTGCGGCAACATGGAACCTTTAGGCGAAGCTTGAATCAACAACCGATGGCTTTTACAGCTGACCAGTATTTTACAACCAGGCGTCCTGGATTCATGTGGATTGCCAGCTTTGGGAGGTGGATGAAGGTGCGGGATACTTATGAGCATGGGGAAGGTTCGATGTGGGCAAAATTACTCGTGCTGAAGACTGTTGCCAACTCCCGGGGAGACCGGCTGAATCAGGGAGCGTTGTTGCGTTATTTTAGTGAAATGGTTTGGTTTCCTGGAGGGTATGTGCTCGAAAATATTCAATGGGAGGCTACCGGAGAATTGACTTTCAAAGGTACGCTGATCGATCAGGAGTTGGCGGTGACGGGTTATTTTGAAATAAATGAAGAGGGGGCTCTGAAGCATTTCTCAGCAGAGCGATACATGGAAGAAGAAGAAGAAGGCGACTTTCGATTGGAGCAATGGAGCATCGAAGTTAGCGATTACAGGAAAATAGATGGGTTTATGATTCCCTTGGGAGGGCGGGCTATCTGGAATTTGGAAAAAGGAGATTTTGAATACATCAATTTGGAAATTGAGGAAATCCAATTAAATGCCACTGAGACGTATCAAAAGTCTGCATACTGACAAAAGTCAATTGGTGACCTGTTGGCTGTCATTCCGTCCTTGCGTTTATTCAACTTGCTTTGCTTCTACAAGAAATAATAGATCAACTAAACGTAAAATAATGAACTACTATAACCGGAAATCACTTGAAGAAACCAACTTCGATAATGCCTTGGACAAGGTGGTAGAAGCCTTAAAAAAAGAAAATTTTGGTGTGCTGACAGAAATTGATGTGACCACTACCTTCAAAAATAAACTGGACATCGATTTTCGAAACTACCGGATATTGGGAGCCTGTAATCCTTCCTACGCACACAAAGCACTACAGGCTGAAGGTAATATTGGAGTGCTGCTACCGTGCAATGTGGTCGTGGAACAAGAGGAAGATGGAACTATTTTCGTCTCTATCGTTAATCCGATCGCTTCTATGATGGCCGTCAGAAATGCAAAATTGGAGCCGATAGCCGGAGAAATAGAACAAAAATTAACGCGCGTGTTGAACAGTTTGTAATGCAATGGAGAATAATCATATGTCCCAGGCCAATTACGAGTGTTAAGTGGATTGCCCATTTTGGAATTCGTTCCTCCATTCACTCCGGAAAAAACCCCAATGAAAGGAGATTACTCGATTTTGAGAAAAAATTAAAAACGCTCCCCAGCGGCACCAGGTCATGAAACAAAACATACAAAAGGTATTGTGCCCAACAGATTTCTCGGATGCTGCAAATAATGCGGTAGAGTGTGCGGCACGTCTCGCAAAACAATGGAATGCATCATTGACCTTGTGGAACATGCACGAGTTACCTTTTCTGGACGAGGCTGCTTCGCGCTCTGGCTTGCCCAGTCGAATTGCGAGCAAGCAAGAGGCCTTGCTACAAACGATGCAGGATTGGTGTGAAGAGATTCGCTCAGAGTTTGGTATCTCTTGTGGTTATTTTTTAGCGCCCGCAATGAATAGTTTGAAAGATACAATGAAGCACTATACCAATGGAGAAAACTTCGATCTCATTGTGGCGGGAACTAACGGAGCGGACAACCTATACCAATACTATTTTGGAACAAACAGTTACCACATCATTCAGCAGGCAAAATGCCCTGTGTTGATTGTGCCGGAAGGGGCTACTTGTAAGACCGTTGCTTCGATTGTTTTTGCAACAGACTATGATCGGCAAGATGCGGATACAATTGAAAAGCTGCTGAATACTTTTGACGCCCGGATAACGATGCTGCACATTAGTCGTCAGGACAGACCAACCAGCAAAGAGGTGTACCGGACTTTTGTAGCAACCACTGATGACCGATTTGAGCAAAACCAGCGGCTTCAGTTTCGGCAAGCAATAAACAAAAGTACGGTTGATGGCCTGCAAATTTATATTGGCGAAAATGACCCGGATTGGATTGTACTTTCTAACAAACACAGGAATTTGTTGGAAAAAATGCTTCATCGAAGCTTTACCCGCGAACTGATTGATACAATAGGGAAACCTGTCTTGGTTTTCCACACCGGATTAAATAAAGACCTTTGAATGAGCCTCCTGGCTGAATGCCAACAACGGAATGTGGGTATGAAAAATCATTTTCCTGGTGGCACTCTGGTGGAAAAGCATTTCAAATAAAGACTTGGTACGGGTAGTCATGGCCAATAACTGGATGTTGTGCTGGTCGATATAGTGGTTTAACCCTTCAATGGTATCTTTGGCCTCGATCTTAAGAAATGCCAATTTTCCATAGTCGCTTGATTGCATGAACGCCTGTAGACTTTCTTCGTGCGTTACTTCTCCTTGCCCTTGCGGACTTATGTGAAGGAAGGTAATACTTGAATCATAAGTTTTAGCAAAATTCACGAGGCGTTGAAATAGGTGTGTTTCATCATGAGTTAAATCTGTGGCGTAGGTAATTTGATTCACTCCGTTGAAAATGGCTGCTTCAGGAATGGCCAATACAGGGCAGGTAGCTCTTCGTAAAACGTCTGCTGTAACACTCCCTAGAAATGGGGTGGCATGACCTGATTCTCCTTTTGTACCCATCACAATCAGGTCAACCTCGTTTTGGCGAGACAGCTTCAATATTTCATTGACGGCATTGCCCTCTTTTACATAATGCGTCTGAGAAAATACTGGTGACGGGTATTGCTCCACAAGGTCGTCCAGCTTTTTCCAAATGGCTTCGCTAAAGCGTTCCCTGGTTAGTTGCATCGTTTGCTCCCGAGAGGTGAAGATGTTACCAGGAGCAACCAAGGGTACTTCGTAAGTGTTCAAAAGACTGATTTTTGAATCGTTCAGTTCCGCCAGTTGAACAGCGTATTCCAATGCAGAGTTTGCAAGCGGTGAAAAGTCTGTTGGGAATAGAAATGACTTCATCTCAAGTGGTGGGTTTTGTTTAGTCGGATGGCACTGAAAATTCGGTTCGGTGTGTCCTGGCTGCAGTCTTTACGGCTTCAATGCCCTTTTTGCAGTTTTGAAGTGTGCTGTAACCTTCGCTGGAGCAGACAATTTCCCCGTTTGAGGCCTTCAAACGAAAGTAATATTGGTCGTCCCGTCCCCTGAAAATTTGAAATTTTGGATTCTCCATGGTCGTCCTTACTGTTTTTGAAAGTGATTCCGGACAAGCGCGCGTACTTGATTGTGGGTCATGCTATCGGCAGCTTCGACTGTTACCCGTTTGTCTTTCAGGGCCGGATGGCTTTCCAATGCTTTTTTCAAACCAACTTTGGTCTCGGCAGGTCCAAAAATGGCAATTTCTGATGCCCCGTTTAGTTTGGAGATGATGGTGTTAAAAAAAGTACTCATCTGATGCTTTTTGCGCTCGAGTAGTTTGCCCTCGTTGCTAGAGGTCATTTGGGCGCCATAAGGTGTAGAGGTTTTGGCTCCTCCGTGCAGGTGAAAATGTTCTACTCCGGATTCAATGGTATCCATTAACTCAGACTCACCTGTAAGGCTGATAATGTGTGCCTGATCACTGTCAAGCCATATTCCGTATTGCATGGTCATAAAAATTGGTTCGTGTATATCCCAAAGCTAAAGGATGGTGAGTTGTTCTTTGATGATCCCTGTTTTTCCAATTCCTGATTTTTGTCAGGGCTTAATTGGTTCATTTCCATAGGTGCGTTTTGACGAATTGGTTTTTCCTCTCATTGGAAAGGTGCGTTTCTGAGGACGTAATTGTTGGATGAGAGCATCGTCTCTTTGGTAAATATCTTCGTAAAATTGAGGAGCTCCCGTGCTGTCAATCCACACTGTCCAATAATTAATAGAGATAGGAACAGGCTTGTCCAGAGTATGTTCCTCGTTAGAGCCAAATAAAGAATCGGTGACCGTAAGCTGAAGGATGGAATCATTTTGTAATAGCAGATAGCCCAATTCTAAAGGATTTTCAAGACGGATGCATCCATGACTATAGGCCCGAACTTCTTTCTGAAATGACTGTCGTACCGGGGTGTCGTGCAGATACACGTTAAACTGATTGGGTAACATAAATTTGATATTTCCCAAAGGGTTGAGTGGGCCAGGCAATTGTACAAACCGGTGTGGGAAGTCGGACGGTTGAATGGAATCCCAATAAACTGAATCCAGCGAAATGTTAGCAGTATCGGTAGGCCCCCAGCTTTGTCGAACGACCATGTGATTGTCCTCCAGGTACCTCCTGTTTTGTTTCACCTCGGAAAGTACTTCCCATCTGGCAATCGATGGTGGAACGTTCCAGTTGGGATGCAGAACTACGGAGCTTATTTCGCAATTGAAGATGGGGGTCGGGTGATGCAAACTCCCCACAATAACTTTCATGGAAAGGATCTGTGTGTCTCCTTGATAAACGAAAAGCTCAAAAGCTGGAATGTTTACCAGAATGTGCAGTGAATCTTTTTTCCTTGGCAGCCAACGCCAACGTTCCATGTTGGCAGCAATGGTTCCTATGGTATCCGTTATTCCCAAACTGTCTGGAAACTGTTGAAGCAAGTTCAGGTATTTGGCCATTTCCCGTTTCAATAAAGGGTACTGTTGGTAAGGTGGAGCAAGTGTTTGTAGGTTTTCGGCCAAAAGGCCCTCCTGGATGGAAAGTGCCAAAAATGGGGGAATGTTCATTTGATTGTTGGCGCATTGCCAATCGTTGTCGAGGCAAATACGACCTAATTTGCCGTTTCGAAGATGACTGATCAACAGTAGAAAGGCGTCCGAAAGCAATAGATCAAGTTGAACGAGTTGCTGATTGGAATAAGACCCATTTTGAACACTCATCTTCTGAAGCGCATCAAGGTGATAATCCTCTGGGCATAAGCCTTCCTTGCGGGTGTCTTGCAGCAATGTAATCAAGGGGTCAAGTTGGTCAGCAGTGGAGGTGAACCGTTGCCAAACCAAAGTGGTATCGCTATGAGTGTATAATGAAGCAACCAACTCCGGTGCATGGAGAGATTCTCCCGCTATTACCGGAAGAAGAATCGACTCCTTTAACGAGGGGAGGCTTGTTGCGTTTGTTGACAAATTCACCTGTGCCTGTAAGGCACTCGTAAAAGTGCTCATAGAAAACAGGAGTAGCCAGACCCGTAGCATCCGAATTGAAATCTCTTTTATCTTTTATTGATTTGTTTGAATCAACTTGTCAATCCTTTTTAGGATTTCTCTGGTTCTTTCTGACAAATTGGTTGGGTCAGACTCACCAGTAATGCCATCGATGCCATCGATGGTTTCATTTCCATCGCCTGAAGTGGTGCAGATGATGAGTTTTTTGGATTTTTCGTTTTCACCTAGAAATGACTGCACCTGTTCTGGTGGTTTGGACATTTCCCAAGTATGTATTATGACGATCGCGTTCCAACTGGCAACACTAACATTGGGTAAGGCAGAAACGTCCACCACTTTGATATACAGCTGACGCGGTCTCAGAGAGTCGATAAGGTTGGCAACAAGTTCATCTTTGTATTCGCTACCCTGGGTGGCAATCAGTATTTTATTAGGTTCTGAAGGTTGATTTACCTCAAACGCATTGGCTTCATCCATTGAATATTGGTAGTTGTACCAAAGTGCAAAAAAGAGAATGGCAGAGAGGATGACCAACAGCGTTACGATTGCTTTTTTCATGGCATTTTTCCTTCACTAAATTTGACATCTTTTTCGCTAAGAAAGAAGTTGATGAGGTCGGTAGTAGTGACAATGCCCGAAATGCCTTGCTCATTGATGACAGGGAGCGCATGGAATTTTTCATTGTTTAGTTTTATTGCGACAGCCTCAATTGACTCATTTTCGGAAACGACATCTGGATTTTTTTGCATGATATCTTCCACTTTGAGAGTTGCCAGGAACATTTGATTTTCTCCTGGAGGATTGGTTGGAACATCGCCATCAAAATTCAATCGAATGAGATCCACATGACTCAGTATACCCACCACTTGACGATCTGCAATCACTGGTAAATGCCGAATGCTATGTTCCTTGAACATTCTTTTTGCTTTCAGCAAAGAATCTGAAGCATTCAGCAGGTAAAGATGCCTTGTCATGATGTAAGCTACTGCAGACGAGCGGGAAATGATGGTCATGGCGATTGGTTCATTTTAAGTGAGAATTTTATGTCTTCGGGTAGAGTGAGGTAAATCGCTTTATCATGGGCAGTGCCATTAAAAATCACCGATAGAATCGTCTGGCAACCCTTTGAAGAACAGGGTTGGAATGGTGATGCGATAAAACTGTTTTTGGGTGACACTCGCATGAAATAGCCGGACATACCAATTTTTATAAGTCTGTGACATAACCAGCAGATTGGCGTTGGAAGCTTTGGTGTAGTTGTTTAGTTCCTTCACAAGTTTGGTCGCATGCACCAACTCAAAGTTGATATGTGGATAGTCTACCTTGCTTGTAACTTCTTTTTTAAAGTCTTCGAAATAGGTGATGTCATACGTGCTGGTCGGGTCATCGTCATTCACAACATGCAACACATGGATGGTGCCATTTAACGGAGCAGCTAAATCAACCAATATTTGGATGGAATCCAGATCACTGTCCTGAAAATCTGTGGCAAATACAATTTGCGAGAATGGGACATAAGGAGTGTTTTCAGGAATGACTAACAGTGGACAAGATATTTCAGGTAGTACTTGTCCGGTTTTGCTGCCAAATATCACTTTGTCGATCAGCCAGGCCTTGTGGGTCCCCATTATCAGAAGGTCTGGCGGAGACTGGTTGACAACATCAATAATAACATCTCTGCTCAGTCCTTCTCTGTTTATGATTTTGCATCTAAATTCATCGGAAGGGGCATTTTTTTCGCACCATTTACGCATCTTAACTTCGGCATCCTCCTTCATTCGTTTCGACTGCGCATAGCGCATGGTTGCATACATATCTGAGTAGTAAGGAAACAGGTGATAAGCGTGTATGAGGGTAAGCTCAGCTCCAGTCTGTTTAGCTAGCTCGGCAGCATAATTCAAGGCACTTTCACTGACTTCCAAAAAGTTGGTGGTAACGTATATTTTTTCCATTGCTTACGGGGATGTTTTAAAGACCATTACTTGTTGTTGAAACCTTGCGAATTAGGGAAGAACGTAGATGGTGTCGTGTGAAACAGCTTTTTCGGTGACTTCGCCCGTAGCAAAATCATGTTCTTTCCATTTTTCTACGGGCCTGGCATAGAGGTTGAGACTTACCGAGCGGGATTCATAAGTGTTGATAAAACGGTGCATACCTGCATATCCGCTGATGTATGAAAACTCGGTTGGTCCAATGGTTACCGACCCCACTTTTTCCAACCCAGCACCTCCTGGATTTAGTCTAAACCGTTCCTCCTTTAGCTTTCCAACGATTGTATGCACCCAGGCATCTTGTGTATCGAAGTCGTGGATGGGTGTTTGCTGGGCTTTCTCGTAACAGATTAAGAGTAGCTCAAATTCTGCCGTTTTAATCAAACAATTTCGGGTGTAATGTGCATCGTCCCAGGTAAAGTATTTTTCATATTCCCGAGGGTTGATGGCGACCCTTTTCATGATGCCGAGGTAACTTTCATCCGCCTTCCGTTCTTTAAGAACCTGAGTCAACTCGTTGATGGTCGTAATGGTTTTCATAGTTGGTTGCTCAGATTAAAATGTCGTAGTTCAATAACCCCTTCAAGTCTTTGGGAAGATTTGCTTTAATATCCTCCAATTCACCCAAGGAGATGTATTTTCGAAGGACCATGAAAACGGTGTTAATTGAACCCTCTACAACTTCATCCGTAGGAAAGTCACCTTTTCCGGTAGGACCTGCTATGTTTTGAACCTCTTTCACAAAATCTGCCATGTGGCGAACCTTGTTTTTGGTCGTTTTGATTTTCCACCCATCCACGTACACCGCCTTCAGAAACATGGGAAACTGAGAGATGAGCTGAAGCGATTCGTTGGGCGATAGGTGGTTTCGAATCGCATGCAGCGATGTCCTGAGGATTCTCCCTGCTTTTTGCTGATCGTTGGCACAATTGAGTTCTACAGACAGGTTGTGAAGAAATTCTTCACCTTCTGTGGCAAATTTTTTAAAATCGAGTCCCATATCTTGGTCTTTTATTGGTTGAATGAATTTGTTTTCGGTCACTTTCTGTGAAAGTAAAGTTGGCCGAATCAATGCCAGAATCCAATGAGGTTGGTCAGATGGGACAGTGATAAAAGTCACATCACAAGGAAGACACTGATTTGACTAATCAATTCTGGCACCAATGCCGTATTGTGCGAAGTCACCATTGGAGTTATCAAAGCCAAATTGTAGAATGATGTCTCCGACAATAAGGCAGTAGAGCTTCTCGAAGTAGGTAGGCTCTAATTGCACATTTGGAGCATAGAAAATGTTGCCAAAAACATTGGTGCATTGAGTCAGTTGAAAAGTGCCGGAAGAGGGACCATCGCTGCCTTGATGCACCCAGTTAACTTCGCCAGAAGTGTTTATTGAATAGTTGCCAGCACCAAATCCATTGTCCCAAACGTTGACAAATTTGTAATCACCCGCAATGGAACTGAATGTGGCATTGTTGGTGATTTTTAGAGCAATCATAAATCCATTTCCGGTGCCCAGGTCCAACAAAAATGCTGCTTCGTTGGCATCTGCGTATACATAGCCTGACAGCATTCCTGCCTGACCATCAACGGTTACATCCAGCCGTTCTTTGTGCGTGCCATTCACCGTCCAGGTGCCGTTACCGTCTCCGGTAGCAAGGGGAAGTTGTCCTGCATAACTTTCCGGACTCAATTCGGGAATAGAACCATCACCAGTATTCGAGGCGTAGGATTGTCGCAACCACGTATTATTATCTTTAACGGTCAAAATTCCCCATTCCTTAATGGATGGGTCGTTCATGATGCCGTTGCCATCCATAACGATGAAAACATAGTCACCTGAGATGTTGTTGGTGTTTTCAGAATTGTCCAAAGCGGAAGACACGCCAAAAGAAATGGTATTCTCAGGATTACCCGTGGGGAAATTTGCGGCAATAAGCCGGTCATCCAGCTCTACAGCGTAAAAGTCGGAACCTCCTATGTTGACCTCGTAAATTCCTTCAAGACCAGTGCTGGATGATACCGAAAAAGTACCATCCTCATGTTGCCCTGTTGTTTCATTGTTCACAGAGTAAGAGTTGTCAGATTGATTGATTTCAAAAGTGATCAGATCGCCAGCCGAGCCGGAACCAGCATACTCGGTAATCGTATCTGGGGTGTCAGGCGTACTTGGTGAATTATCGTCATCTTTTTTGCATGCTGCCAGCAGCACAATCAGTATCGATGTTATCGACATCAATTTCAAATAGTTGTAGCTCATGAGTGATAATTGTTTGGTTATGATAGCAAGTAAACAATTCGGAAAAATTCTTGCTTTGACCTAGGTCAGCAAGAAGGCTGAGATTGATCAGAAAGACCATCGTGAAGGGAAGAAAGTTGGGGGTGGATGCTTAAGTAAGGTCTACGGTAATTTGCCGCCAACCAATAAATTGCTCGACCGTAGCAATAGTAGTTTTACCCTTTATCGGTTATTCTCTTTAAGTGTATGTGGCAAACGTACACGAGCACTCCCGAGGGGGTGCTTACAGTTTTTGACTAAACTGAAATTTTGTTTAGTATAATACTTCGGAAATCGAATAAATGACGAGCGGCACTGATATTTTGATAGTACCTTATGCCTGGAATGTCATTTCCAAAACGACATTAGCTTCTACATGTGCAAGCGGTGCATGCTAGCAGAAACACTCTTTGCCTGTATCAAAAGTTTAACGCATATAAAAGCCACCAGTTAGTTGATAGGTGGCTTTTTCGTTTGGTCGGGGTGGACGTCAAAATTTCTAACTTTTTTGAAGGAGGATATTCAACTAATAATGAGCCTGGGAGCCTTGGTATAAAAGGGCATTCTTTATCAATTCATTGAACAGCCGTGATACCCATATTGCTGCTGTTTTTTTGTTTCATGCTAAAAACTGACACTTTTTAAGCGGCTCTTACAAGGTTTCAAGGATGCCCCAATGGGTGTGTTGTTCCGGAATGATTGAACTGCTACTAAACAGGCTCGATATAGGTAGTAGATGGTTTCACTTTTGACTTTGAACCTCACTATTAGAAAGATACCCCGTTTCAGCAGCAACCAAAAGCAATTGACTATTGTTGTCAACACCTGACTTTTCTTTAAGTTGTCGTTTGTGGGAGCTTAATTTCATTTTTTCAACAGAACTAAAAACGTGCTTAAAATGGGCTTTGGTAAAGAATTACTTCGATTAAGGAAGGAGCAAAAGTTGTCGCAGGATGCTTTGGCTGTGGACATTGGTGTCCATAGGGCGATGACCCGGTGGGTCATTGAGCCAGCCCCAGCGGCTGAGATTGGTGCGCGGACTTTTACAACGATTCATTCATCCACATAAATCAGTGCTATCATGGGATTTGGTAAAGAACTACTCAGATTAAGAAAAGAACAAAAGCTTTCTCAGGACGCGATTGCTCAGCAGTTGGGCGTAAATAAGAAAAACGTTAGTCGCTGGGAGAACGAAGAAGTGTTGCCTAACGTGGAGATGGGGGCGAAGGTGGCCGCTGCTTTGGGCGTGAGCTTGGATGCTATGTTGGGTGCTGGTTCTCAGGAGAAAGATGCGGAACTGGCTGCTTTGATGCAAAGGGCTTTGGTGTTGCCGGAGGGGGATAGGATTGCCCTTAAACGGGTGGTTGTGGGGCTGTTGGCGGTGCAATAGCTCTTAAAAAGAAAAGCGAATATAGTTTCCTATATCCGCTTTTAGCATTCTTGTAAATTTCAGTTGATTCGTTATCAGCTGTTTAGTTGATCAGGTGACATTCTACAACATTACCCATTACCAGCTAGCAGAAACACTATATTTCTATCTCTTCTGTAGCCATGTCTTTGTGATCAAATAAAGTAAGGTCATTGATATACCAATTGTGCACAAATCTTTTTTCTTGAGATAACTCCTTCATGCCGTTCAATCTTTTAAAATATCCTTTTTCGTAAAGACTAAGGATCGATGCCCTTATTCTCTCGGTAGAGATATCACTTAAAATAATTAATCCCGGAAATGAAAAATGCCCCTCTTTTGTCATCTCATACTCCAAAGAATCTGGAGTAAAGAAGTATAGTTCATAGAACAAACCATCCATTTCGAATACTATATCGTCCCGGTATTCTTTTTGATTGTAATGATCCTCTATTTCCTGACTCCTCCCATTGAGGAAGTAAATTGTATTCATCATCTTAGTTATTCTACTTTTATTTGATTTAGTAAGCTTTGAAACTGTTCTTGGCTTATTGTTCTATCCCTAGGAATGATATCGAAATGTTGTGGATTGGCATTGCTTGGTGTGTGAATAATTTCCAATCCATTAGGCACACTCGTTATTTTCTTTGCTCCACCATAATTAGCAACCTTAGAAGCGTCTGCATTTAAAGACAATCCCCTTGCAGGGTATTTGCCATTTGGAGTTACTTTAAACTCTCCTGGCTTTAAAGTAAAATCTGCTCCTCCTCTAAAAATAGAAACATCTGCTCCATTTAATTTTACTGTGACTCCCTTAACAATCTCATCCGCCCTTCCAACTATCGTCCAATTAGTCACAAAATCATAAGCATCATCTGCATATTTGCCAATGAATGGTATGTTTAGTAACAGGCGAGAACCATATTTCGTTGTCAGCCCGCTAGCTAATGGAATGGCCGCAGCAGCACTGTATGCACCAGCGCTCGCATAGTCCCCCTTTTCCGCATAATAAGCAGCCAGCATGGGATCTGCAGCGAGATCAACCACGGGTACAGAACCTATACCTTCCGCTGTCACTTCAAGAACTGTCACCATTGTTTGATCGGCCTTTTCTACTCTTAAGGCTGCCTGCTGACGCTTGCGCTGATTCTCTGCTAATTTCTGCTGGAATTCTTCTTCACTATTTACACCTTCATCATCATCGATATCTGTTCCGGTAAACCAGCTAAGCCCCTCACTGAAAGATTGTAATAATTCTGAAAGTGATGTAGGGACATGAGTTGGTGTAGAATTTTCTGGACCATATTCTGGCTCGGCACCCTCCAAGTCTTTCGCCCAAATTGGAGTATTGCCAGCAAATTGATAAGGTGTGTACCAAGGGTAGGATTTGGTCAAAGGATCTTCGGACAAGAACTTGCCCAATCGTGGGTCATATATCCGATACTTGAACGATAAGCTATTTCCATTGCCTTTCACCTCATCGTCCTTCTCTTGTCCATTATACCCAAATCGATAATCGCCCATTGAGCCATTTCGTCCAGGCATTTGCATTCCAAACGGATAATAATCAGAAAAAGAAGTAACATCCCCCTGATAATAATTCACAGCCCCATCAGGAGCTTCAGTTTGATTGTGGGTACCAGAATTAGCCGGAGAAGCTAAAACATAAGCGCCAGAAGTGTAGTTGTGTGTGCCCCCAGAACCAACGTAGGCGTATAAACCATCCATTCCTTTTTTACGATCGGACACGACTGTTAATACATTACCTAAATGGTTAACTAGTTCACCAAAAAAAAGATCCGCGCATACCCTTCAGCCTTGACTTTCTGAGGAATGATCCAAAAAAATGATCCGGTGTACCCTTTTTGGGCGTATTCAAAGAACTGGATCTAAGATAGCGGTTTCTTTGGCTTTTTCTTGGAGCAGGGATCACTTTGTCAGGTGGTGCACCTTTTTTGTTTTTGTAGTGGTGCATACTTTTTTTTGAGGGGTGCACCACTTTGTTTTCTAATGTTCTGCACCACTTTTAACACACAGATTATAAGGTCTTCGCTCCACCAGTTCGGCAAAAAGTCACGCCAAGAATCACACTGGCCAGTTCTTGTCATGCTCTTTGCAACTTCACTGGTTCCGCTCAGTCGGGGCTTTCTCTGTTCTGTGGCCACTGATCACAAGCTGCCTTGCTTGTGGTGTCCACAGCCCAGTCGCCCCTTCATGTTGGGCGGGCCTGCGGGTCGCTTCGTGTGCTGCTATCGCAGCAGCAGAGCCACAGCAGCCAACCATACCTGGTTGTTCTTCTGCTGGCACTCGCTCCGCCCGCAGAGACAGGCCCGCAAAGGGACTTGTAAAGTTTTGGGATTCTTCCGCGCGAAGCTGACGGCTTCCTGGTCAGAGGATTTTAGAACGCGCTTGGAGCATCAAAAGAAGCAAGGCAAAGAACTTGCCTCACTTCTTTCGATGTAAATTTTCCATGCTTTTGGTGGGGTAAAAGTCCGGTGGACTTTTGAGCCAGCCTGTGGGCCGGAGATTGGTGCGAGGGACTTTTGCACCATCAAAAGGGTGGTTTGACCAACGCAGGGATTTTTAGCCGTGCGATGGAGTTTCATCTTGGGCAAGTCTGGCAGTTGGTTGATTAGAACATTTCTTGTTTTATGCGCCCCTTTTCCCTGCGCCTCTGACCGAGGCCGGACAACGGGAGCTCGTTTTTCAGGGCGAAGCTGGCCGTGCTGTTCACAGCCCCGATTTTCCGGGGCCGAGGGAAGCGCAAGGGGCGCCTTACATGAAGCAGTGGCAGGCTGCCATAGGCAGAATGGAGTAACTGCGACTGAGAGATGAACGAACGGGTGGAACAAAACAAAACTGCAAGGCCGTAACGCAGTGGAGTGCATTTTAGCCTTGCATTTTTGTTTTTGTGCAACTTTAGTGAAGAGAGGAAGGAAGACCTATTTTCCTAAGTTGTTGAGTGGGGTGGGTTTGTGTGTTAGATTTTACGGCTTCAGCTTATCGGGATCTTGTCGTGTATCGAACAAAATAACGATTTGGATTTCTTGCTTTGTGATTCGGTAGTAAAAGCTAGTTTGTTTGCTGACTACCTTTTTGTGTGCGCCCTTGATTTCTTTGGATTCAGGACAACTTTGTGGGTAGGCGATTACTTGTTGAAGGGCTTTGTCAAACTTGCTGATAAAGGCTTGTTTGACTTTTTCGGACCATTCTTCTTTCAGGTAATTAAGTAAGGCTTCCAGATTGTGTTTAGCCTTTGGGGAGAGAATCGCTTTTCTGCTCATTTTCGGTGCTTAGACATGACTTCTTCATAATCATGTTTCTCGCCTCGATCCAGCTGAGCTAAGCCTTCCTTTAATTCCTCCTGTTGGGTTCGATTCAACTCGTTCCACCAATCGGTTTCTTTTCTGAACAGGTTGTAGATTTTGCTCAACAGTTCTTCATTATTGGTGCTGAGCAGCTTTTCTATTAATTCTAATTTGGTGGCTTGAACGTCCATTGTTTTCATTGTTAGTCTATCAAAGATACGGCTTTTATCGCTTTTTTGTTGTGCAAGGAAGCCCCTGGGGCGAGGGCTTCTTTAAGTGCTATTTCAAGAGCTTTCCTTTTGTAGTTGGGTGAGCAGATTGAGTATTGGGTGAAAATCCTTTTTGTTGCCTTGCTCGTCTTGGAGTTCGTTTTCTGCAAAGTAATCTTTCAGTAAGTCGAGCAGACTGTTTTGGATAAAGAATAATTCTTGCCGGGGATCTGGCGCGTTGATCTCGATGATCAGTTTGTTTTCGGTTATAGTTATCATGGCGGTTCAAGATGTTTTGTGGATTATAAAAAAGAACGTGGGCTAAGCTGAAGTCCCCATCTCAGGTTCGCCAAGAACCTTCCAGCAGAACGACAGCCGCCCACGCATATCATGGACGAGTCATCTTACTTATTCTTGCTGTTTTCTTTGGCGATTTGAGAAGGAAGAATAAGCTGATTACTCAGCATATGGTGTCGATAACAATCAACACCAAAAGTAGTAAGTTTTCTTACGGCCCCCTGTTTTTAAGCTGTGCTTTCATAGGTTTTTGTGATCTTCATTGAACAATTCAGTTAATCCTTTCATTACCAACTCCACGGTGTTTTCTGCGCCTAACTTTTGCTTGATGCGTTCTCGTGCTGAGTAAACTCCTGTTGGTGACAAAAACGCTTTCTCAGCTATCTCCGTGGGCGTGTAGCCTTTTAAGATCATGCGCAGTATTAATCGGTCGCGTTCAGTCAGCTTACTCATGCAGTGGGATGGTATTTTAGAAGGGCATTTTGTAAACTTTCCATGTCTTGCTGGCGATAGTGTTCCGTGCTGCTGATGTATTTGTGACCAGCCATTTGTTGCGCTTTTCTCAGGCCGTGCTGACGCACCCAACTGATGATGACACTGGCCCGGATTTGTTTGAGCGTGATGTCATCGCGGTAGCACAGCAGTTGATTGGTGAGTTGCATTAATGTGCTGTCTATTTGCCGGAACATTTTTTCATCGCTGATGCCAAGGACTGACCTTGTTTGGTGGATGTAGCTGTAAAGTGGCAGGATTTGTCCGGGGTGCAGTTTTAGGGTTCGGCTGTTGCTTCGGCTTCCTGATGGGAGGTAGATTTCTCCTTTGTCCAGGTCGATGTGATTTACCTCCAGTTTTTTTAGTTCACCACTTCGGGCTGCTTGATAGATGTGCAAGCTGAGTAGCACCGTTGTTCTTTGGTGGGTGTGGATTTGCTTTTGTTCGCGGTATTCTCGCGGGGCTTTGATTTGCTCGTAGAGTTCGTCTAGCTGTTCTGGTTTTAGCTGGTTGTGGTACACTTTTTTGACTTGGCCTTTGATGCGTAGCCGGTTGGCTGGATTCGTTTCTACTTTCCCTGCTTCGATTAGGTGGCTGTAGTATTTGGTGAGGCTGCTCAGGTGATTGTTTACCGTGCTAATGGCCAGCTTTTTTGTTTTCAGGTGTTGCACCCAGCCTAGTAAATCTCTGTAGTTGGCGGTTTCTGTTTTGAGTTGTTCTGCTGCTGCCCACTTTTGGAACCGCCCAACATTGGCCAAGTGTTCTTTGATGCTCTTTTCGCTTTGGTGCGCCAGCTGCAGGTGTTCTTTAAAGTCCATGTTCAGATTCATTTATCAGGTGAGTATAAATCTGTGTGCTTTCTAAACTACTGTGACCCAAGAATCGGGCGATGTCTTCGATGTCCATTCCTGCTTCGAGTAGGTGAGTGGCTATGCTGTGGCGCAGCGTGTGGTGACCGGGTTTGATTTCTAAGCCTGCTTCTTCGCTGAGCAGTTCCAAGCGTTGATAAAATCCATTCATGCGCTGGCCTCGATCATTGATAAACAGGGCTTCGCTGGAGCTGTTAGTTCGTTCTATAAATTCGGGGCGGCCTTCTTCTAGCCAGCTTTGTAAATATTCTTGATTCGTTGGAGTTAGCGGCACGAGCCGCTCTTTGTGGCCTTTGCCTTTTCTGACGTGGATTTGTCGCTGGGTCAGTTGCACGTCTTTTCTGTCCAGGTGGGTGGCTTCGTTTTTTCGTAACCCACAGCCGTAGAAAATGGCTAGCATTGCTCTGTCTCTTTGGCCATATCTTGTGCCGGCTCCGCGCCTTTGATTGTAAGTTGCTTCGTACAATGCTTTGATTTCTTCTTTGGTGAGGATGGTTCGTTCCTGTACTTGCACTTCTAGCTGGCGCGTGATTTTGGCCAGATCGAACTTGCCGGATTTGTGCAGGTAGCGACTGAAGCTGTTGAGTGCGACTATACTTTTGTTGATGCTGCTACTGCTTAATCCTGTGCCACTCTTTTGGCTTTTTCTGGTGAGTAGGTAGCTGGTAAATTCTTTGATGTCTTTGTTTGTGATGGTGTGCAGTTGACTGTGACCTTTTTGTTCAAGATGGTGCAAGAGTTCCCGAACGTGAACGGGCAGGGTTTCTACCGTGGCTGCGGCATAGCCTAGTATGTCGAGCCATTCTTCGTAGCTATTTAGTAGGTAGTTGTAGCTTGGACTTTTGAGGTTTAACTTTTTCATTGTTGCATTTTTTTGGCGGTCATTTCGGCTTCGCTCAATACAGGCTTGCCTCCCGACTTTTTCACTCGCGCATACTTTTTGGTGAACTTTTCGAACTGCTTGCTACTTCTCTTGCTGTGCTTGGCTGGAAGCAGTTCGTTTTGTGGATCGAACTGCTTTGGTCTGCTGAACTGCTTCTTCTGGTTTCAACTTTTCGAGGGCTTCATCTAACACACTTTCGATGCGTTGTTTCAGGGCCTCGTATTCCTTTTCGTTAATCACTTGGTAGACAAATCCTTTTTTCTGGTTGCCCTTTTCTTGCACTGCTTTTAGCACCAGCCCTTCTATTTGCAATTGCACCATGTAGCGTTTTTGCTGGCTCTGGCTTACTCGCAGTGCTTTGCGAGCTTCTTGATTCTTGAACTGCTTTTTGCCTTTTGCTTTTAACCAGATTTTGAGTTGTTCGAAGTAGTTGCGCACGGCTCCTGAGAGTTCATCTGATTTGCGCAGCAGGGTTTCTTTTAGCAAGCTGTTTGCTGCTGCAATATCTTCTAGCGTGGTTTCTATAAAAACTTCACCCGTGGCTTTGTTGACCTTCTGCTCTCGTTGGAGTTGGTGATAAAATGTGACTACCTCGATAAATTGTAGGTAGTGGCTGTTGGTTCTTCTTGGCTTAAATACTTCTTGCGGGATGTCAAGTTGTTCGGCAAACGGATTTACGATTTTGATTGGCTCTAACAATCGTTGGGTATTTCGTAAAAGTGTTGCTGCTGCCTGTTCTTCTTCTTGGTTGATTTTTCCTGCGCTGACTTTCCGCTGGTAATCCATGATGCGCTGGTCTTGCTCGGGGCTTTCATCTAAGTAGAGTAAAAAACTTCGGTTGGCATTGTCTTCGTAAATCTGCTCTTTGGTGGTGCAGCCAGATACGCTGACCGGGCCTTCGACTACTAAATGGATCGTTTGGGTTTCGCCTTTGGTGTTTTTGTGGGCGACTGTTTTTGAGATTCGCTTTTTGCTTTGTAGTTCACGCAGGGGGTAGAGCGAGCTTTCGGCTCCATCTAAATCTTCGATTAATATCAGTTTGTTGCGCAGCTCTTGTTGGCCAAAATAATAGAAGGCGTTTTCTGATAAAGTGGTGATTTCTACTTTGTCTTGTTCGGGGATTAACTCGCCTACTTTTTCTTGCAGGTGAGTTTTGCCTGTGCCGCTGGCTCCAAGGCTCACCACATGCAGCGGTTGTTCTCTTTTGCGGCTGGTAAAGATCAGGTACATTAGCAAGCGATTGGTTTTTTCTCCGATTACTCCGGACTGGCCGATTAATTCATTTGTACGCTCTAGCAAACTTGATTCTTCTAAAAATGCTTGCGCGTCCCGCACCTCGGATGGTGTGAGTGCTGGACTTTGATAGACTTCTTGCTGGTTCTCTTTGATTTGGCTGAGCCGCCATGCTTCCAGTTGTTCGGTGAGTTCTGCCAAGCTGGTGGCTACTACGCTGGTGCCGATTTCTAGTTTCTCGGCTGCTTTGCGGGTGAGTTTGTCTACTTGGGTGTCGTTGTATAAATCTAAGTTGTGCCGCAGGGCTGGCCGGGTGCTTTTCTTCCTTTCGATTTTCAGCGTAGCACGCATTCTGTCCAGGCCTTCGAGTTTGATGCCACCCAACACGGTGAGCTGTACGACCTCATTCTGATAGGTCAGATTATCTGGCTGTGATGTGTCAAAAGTGGACATTATTGTACTTTATTGATTTGGGAGGCTAAAATCAAATGTGTACATTTATGGCACACTAGTCAATAGACAATTATGTCACACAACACCAATCTTTTGTCTTTGCTGGTGTTTGCATTCAAAATTTATTTTTCAACAGTTCTAAAAACGTGCTTAAAATGGGCTTTGGTAAAGAATTACTCAGATTAAGGAAGGAGCAAAAGTTGTCTCAGGATGCGATTGCTGTGGACATAGGTGTCCACAGGGCAATGACCCGGTGGGTTATTGAGCCAGCCTTGCGCAGCAGAGATTGGTGCGCGGACTTTCAGAACTATTTATTCATCTACATAAATCATTGCTATCATGGGTTTTGGTAAAGAACTACTGCGTTTAAGGAAAGAGCAAAAACTCTCCCAGGACGCGATTGCCCAGCAATTGGGCGTAAATAAGAAAAACGTTAGCCGCTGGGAGAACGAGGAAGTATTGCCTAACGTGGAGATGGGGGCTAAAGTGGCAACTGCCTTGGGCGTGAGCTTGGATGCTATGTTGGGGGCTGGCGCTCAGGCTAAAGATGCTGAGTTGGCTGCTTTGATGGTGCGGGCTTTGGAGTTGCCGGAGGGTGATAGGGTGGTGATTAAACGGGTGATTGTGGGATTGTTGGCGGTGCAGAGCTAAAAACAAAAAGCCCTCCCGATTGCCTCGGGAAGGCTTGGTGCTATTTGCTTTTTTATCTCAGCAACTAATCTGTTGTACTAGCACTATCAGCCATTTGAATTTTAATATCCAAAATGGTCATATTATCAACAACCAAGTACAATAACCTTCTTGTTTCTAATTCAAACTTGAAGTAATTCCGGTACTCAAACTCAAGTAACCTTTTTTTAAGAAGGGGAAAATGCTGAACTACTATGTCCTGACTTTCGCAAAACAAATAAGGATGATAGTTCTCATCAATGACGATTGGGATGTAGTAAACCCTTCCCCTAATCTCCTCTCTTGGCTTTGAGGAACAAGCTTTCATAAAATCCTTAGCAGCCCCTTGATGATCGAAAAATGACGTATCAAAACTAACAATTGGTACATATAAAGTATCCGTTGAAGCGCAAACAATCATTGTTTTTTTCTGAAGGGAATCCCAACCTACGACCTTACATGGAATATTCAAATATTTCGTTGTATCATTTTCGCCATTTGATTGGGAAAATGCGGCCATGCCTTGACAGCATAGAAAACCTGCAATCAACATGCTGATTATGTTCATCTGTAGTTTACTTCTGTTGTTGTTGATGTTTATCATAATTTTCTTCCCCATCTAGAGCTCCTTTATCACCTTCCGATTCTAATTCATCATCAAAGTCACCCCAGCCTGCAACTTTACTATTTCCATGCTCGAAAGTCTTTCCCTCTAAATACCTTTTGGCATGAGCGGCCCCCTCGTGTCCTACTGTTCCAGCCTGGGTTCTTAAATCACTATTGCCATTTATCAAAATTCTAACACTATTACTCCCCGAAAACATTCCTGAATTTGATTCAGGGTTTTCTGGAACCAAGGTAAATCCTGCATCAATGACCTGCTTCGTGTAATTCCCGTAAGGAAATTTAGCTTTTTGTCTTTGCTCAAATTCTTCGAAAGTAATGCCTAGCAATTCTTTGATTCCTGCACCTTCATAAGTAGAAATTAAGGGAGATACTCGGCCTCCAAATTCTTTGGGTTTGGCTTCTATTTGACCTTGAGCATTTGTGTAAAAGAAGGATGTCGTCACCTCGTATGTTGTGACGGTTTCCTCATTCGATAAAAAGAGCAAAGTCTTGAAATTATATGACGCATTGTCTCCAAATTTTTTCCCTCCTCTTCTTAAAGCTCTTTGCCTTACCTCTCCTTTTCTATTAAATTTAAGGTATTTAGATTCTTCAGGGGATATAGAAAATTTAATCGCTTGTTTGGCTCCTTCATTTATCCCAACGACTACTCTGCCGTCAGGGTCAATAAAAATCAACGGGTTGTTCAATGCAAAACTATAATCAGAGACCCCAGGATAATTTCTCGCTGCCAGGTCTAAGCTCAACCATCTCCCCAATCTCGGATCATACATCCTGGCCCCAAAATCATAACTACTACCAGAAGTTGATTTCAGCTCATCGTCTTTCTCCATTCCGTTAAAGCCATATCGGTAATTCGGGGTACTTGCATTCCTTCCGGGTTGCACCATCCCACCTGGATAGTAATCGGAGAAAGAAGTAACATCAGCGGTGTAAAAATCAACCGCAGTATTTCCGGTATTTGGTACACCCAGCTTCCTGTCTGTGACGACTGTTAATGCATTGCCTAAATGGTTAACTAGTTCACCAAAAAAAAAGATCCGCGCATACCCTTCGGGATAGCCTTTTTGAAGAATGATCCAAAAAAATGATCGGTGTACCCTTTTTGGGCGTATTCAAAGAACTGGATCTAAGATAGCGGTTTCTTTGGCTTTTCTTGGAGTAGACAGTGCTTTATCAGGTGGTGCACCTTTTTTGTTTTTGTAGTGGTGCATACTTTTTTTTGAGGGGTGCACCACTTTATTTTCTAATGTTCTGCACCACTTTTAACACACAGGTTAATAAGGTCTTCGCTTTCGTTTTGGTCGAACAAAAAGTCACGCCAGGGCGCGCTTAGGCTTCCGCACAGGCTGGCTCTATGACGCACTGCGTCATCGCCCTGTCATGCCTTTTGTTTCTCCCGTCACTTCGCTCAGTCGGGGCTACTTCTGTTCTGTGGCCACTGATCGCAAGCTGCCTTGCTTGCGGTGTCCACAGCCCAGCCGCCCCTTCATGTTTGGCGGGCCTGCGGGTCGCTTCGTGTGCTGCTATCGCAGCAGCAGAGCCACAGCAGCCAACCATACCTGGTTGTTCTTCTGCTGGCACTCGCTTCGCCCGCAGGACAGGCCCGCAAGGGGGATTTGTAAACGTTTGGTAAACCTTCCGCGCTGATGATGAGCTTTTCTTTCAGTCAAGATTTAGTGCTGCGCTTGGAGCATCAAAAAGAGCAAGGCAAGAAAAATGCCTGGCTCTTTTCGATGTATTCTCCATGCTTTTGATGATGGGGCTTTTCGCCACATTATCAAAAGTGTGGTTTGACCAACGCAGGGATTTTAAGCTGTGCGATAGAGTTTCATCTTGGGCAAGTCTGGCAGTTGGTTGATTAAAGTCTTTTTCTTTTTTGCGCACCTTACCTTGCGCATACGACCGAGGCCAGACAGCGGGAACCCGACCTTTTCGGGTGGAGCTGGCTGTGCCGCTTTTTGCGGTCTTTAGACCGAGGGAGTCGCAAGGGGCGCCTTACATGAAGCAGTGGCAGGCTGCCATAGGCAGAATGGAGTAACTGCGACTGAGAGATGAACGAACGGGTGGAACAAAACAAAACTGCAAGGCCGTAACGCAGTGGAGTGCATTTTAGCCTTGCATTTTTGTTTTTGTGCAACTTTAGTGAAGAGAGGAAGGAAGACCTATTTTCCTAAGTTGTTGAGTGGGGTGGGTTTGTGTGTTAGATTTTACGGCTTCAGCTTATCGGGATCTTGTCGTGTATCGAACAAAATAACGATTTGGATTTCTTGCTTTGTGATTCGGTAGTAAAAGCTAGTTTGTTTGCTGACTACCTTTTTGTGTGCGCCCTTGATTTCTTTGGATTCAGGACAACTTTGTGGGTAGGCGATTACTTGTTGAAGGGCTTTGTCAAACTTGCTGATAAAGGCTTGTTTGACTTTTTCGGACCATTCTTCTTTCAGGTAATTAAGTAAGGCTTCCAGATTGTGTTTAGCCTTTGGGGAGAGAATCGCTTTTCTGCTCATTTTCGGTGCTTAGACATGACTTCTTCATAATCATGTTTCTCGCCTCGATCCAGCTGAGCTAAGCCTTCCTTTAATTCCTCCTGTTGGGTTCGATTCAACTCGTTCCACCAATCGGTTTCTTTTCTGAACAGGTTGTAGATTTTGCTCAACAGTTCTTCATTATTGGTGCTGAGCAGCTTTTCTATTAATTCTAATTTGGTGGCTTGAACGTCCATTGTTTTCATTGTTAGTCTATCAAAGATACGGCTTTTATCGCTTTTTTGTTGTGCAAGGAAGCCCCTGGGGCGAGGGCTTCTTTAAGTGCTATTTCAAGAGCTTTCCTTTTGTAGTTGGGTGAGCAGATTGAGTATTGGGTGAAAATCCTTTTTGTTGCCTTGCTCGTCTTGGAGTTCGTTTTCTGCAAAGTAATCTTTCAGTAAGTCGAGCAGACTGTTTTGGATAAAGAATAATTCTTGCCGGGGATCTGGCGCGTTGATCTCGATGATCAGTTTGTTTTCGGTTATAGTTATCATGGCGGTTCAAGATGTTTTGTGGATTATAAAAAAGAACGTGGGCTAAGCTGAAGTCCCCATCTCAGGTTCGCCAAGAACCTTCCAGCAGAACGACAGCCGCCCACGCATATCATGGACGAGTCATCTTACTTATTCTTGCTGTTTTCTTTGGCGATTTGAGAAGGAAGAATAAGCTGATTACTCAGCATATGGTGTCGATAACAATCAACACCAAAAGTAGTAAGTTTTCTTACGGCCCCCTGTTTTTAAGCTGTGCTTTCATAGGTTTTTGTGATCTTCATTGAACAATTCAGTTAATCCTTTCATTACCAACTCCACGGTGTTTTCTGCGCCTAACTTTTGCTTGATGCGTTCTCGTGCTGAGTAAACTCCTGTTGGTGACAAAAACGCTTTCTCAGCTATCTCCGTGGGCGTGTAGCCTTTTAAGATCATGCGCAGTATTAATCGGTCGCGTTCAGTCAGCTTACTCATGCAGTGGGATGGTATTTTAGAAGGGCATTTTGTAAACTTTCCATGTCTTGCTGGCGATAGTGTTCCGTGCTGCTGATGTATTTGTGACCAGCCATTTGTTGCGCTTTTCTCAGGCCGTGCTGACGCACCCAACTGATGATGACACTGGCCCGGATTTGTTTGAGCGTGATGTCATCGCGGTAGCACAGCAGTTGATTGGTGAGTTGCATTAATGTGCTGTCTATTTGCCGGAACATTTTTTCATCGCTGATGCCAAGGACTGACCTTGTTTGGTGGATGTAGCTGTAAAGTGGCAGGATTTGTCCGGGGTGCAGTTTTAGGGTTCGGCTGTTGCTTCGGCTTCCTGATGGGAGGTAGATTTCTCCTTTGTCCAGGTCGATGTGATTTACCTCCAGTTTTTTTAGTTCACCACTTCGGGCTGCTTGATAGATGTGCAAGCTGAGTAGCACCGTTGTTCTTTGGTGGGTGTGGATTTGCTTTTGTTCGCGGTATTCTCGCGGGGCTTTGATTTGCTCGTAGAGTTCGTCTAGCTGTTCTGGTTTTAGCTGGTTGTGGTACACTTTTTTGACTTGGCCTTTGATGCGTAGCCGGTTGGCTGGATTCGTTTCTACTTTCCCTGCTTCGATTAGGTGGCTGTAGTATTTGGTGAGGCTGCTCAGGTGATTGTTTACCGTGCTAATGGCCAGCTTTTTTGTTTTCAGGTGTTGCACCCAGCCTAGTAAATCTCTGTAGTTGGCGGTTTCTGTTTTGAGTTGTTCTGCTGCTGCCCACTTTTGGAACCGCCCAACATTGGCCAAGTGTTCTTTGATGCTCTTTTCGCTTTGGTGCGCCAGCTGCAGGTGTTCTTTAAAGTCCATGTTCAGATTCATTTATCAGGTGAGTATAAATCTGTGTGCTTTCTAAACTACTGTGACCCAAGAATCGGGCGATGTCTTCGATGTCCATTCCTGCTTCGAGTAGGTGAGTGGCTATGCTGTGGCGCAGCGTGTGGTGACCGGGTTTGATTTCTAAGCCTGCTTCTTCGCTGAGCAGTTCCAAGCGTTGATAAAATCCATTCATGCGCTGGCCTCGATCATTGATAAACAGGGCTTCGCTGGAGCTGTTAGTTCGTTCTATAAATTCGGGGCGGCCTTCTTCTAGCCAGCTTTGTAAATATTCTTGATTCGTTGGAGTTAGCGGCACGAGCCGCTCTTTGTGGCCTTTGCCTTTTCTGACGTGGATTTGTCGCTGGGTCAGTTGCACGTCTTTTCTGTCCAGGTGGGTGGCTTCGTTTTTTCGTAACCCACAGCCGTAGAAAATGGCTAGCATTGCTCTGTCTCTTTGGCCATATCTTGTGCCGGCTCCGCGCCTTTGATTGTAAGTTGCTTCGTACAATGCTTTGATTTCTTCTTTGGTGAGGATGGTTCGTTCCTGTACTTGCACTTCTAGCTGGCGCGTGATTTTGGCCAGATCGAACTTGCCGGATTTGTGCAGGTAGCGACTGAAGCTGTTGAGTGCGACTATACTTTTGTTGATGCTGCTACTGCTTAATCCTGTGCCACTCTTTTGGCTTTTTCTGGTGAGTAGGTAGCTGGTAAATTCTTTGATGTCTTTGTTTGTGATGGTGTGCAGTTGACTGTGACCTTTTTGTTCAAGATGGTGCAAGAGTTCCCGAACGTGAACGGGCAGGGTTTCTACCGTGGCTGCGGCATAGCCTAGTATGTCGAGCCATTCTTCGTAGCTATTTAGTAGGTAGTTGTAGCTTGGACTTTTGAGGTTTAACTTTTTCATTGTTGCATTTTTTTGGCGGTCATTTCGGCTTCGCTCAATACAGGCTTGCCTCCCGACTTTTTCACTCGCGCATACTTTTTGGTGAACTTTTCGAACTGCTTGCTACTTCTCTTGCTGTGCTTGGCTGGAAGCAGTTCGTTTTGTGGATCGAACTGCTTTGGTCTGCTGAACTGCTTCTTCTGGTTTCAACTTTTCGAGGGCTTCATCTAACACACTTTCGATGCGTTGTTTCAGGGCCTCGTATTCCTTTTCGTTAATCACTTGGTAGACAAATCCTTTTTTCTGGTTGCCCTTTTCTTGCACTGCTTTTAGCACCAGCCCTTCTATTTGCAATTGCACCATGTAGCGTTTTTGCTGGCTCTGGCTTACTCGCAGTGCTTTGCGAGCTTCTTGATTCTTGAACTGCTTTTTGCCTTTTGCTTTTAACCAGATTTTGAGTTGTTCGAAGTAGTTGCGCACGGCTCCTGAGAGTTCATCTGATTTGCGCAGCAGGGTTTCTTTTAGCAAGCTGTTTGCTGCTGCAATATCTTCCAGTGTGGTTTCTATAAAAACTTCGCCTGTGGCTTTGTTGACCTTTTGCTCCCGTTGGTGCTGGTGGTAAAAAGTAACCACTTCGATGAACTGTAAATAGTGGCTGTTGGTTCTTCTTGGCTTAAATACTTCTTGCGGGATGTGTAGCTTTTCTGCGAACGGGTTCACTATTTTGATTGGTTCTAAAATGTGTTGGCAGTTGCGCAGAAGCTGCGCGGCTGATTGTTCTTGTTCCTGATTGATTTTTCCTGCGCTCAGCTTTCTTTGGTAGTCCATGATTCGCTGGTCTTGCTCTGAGCTTTCATCTAAGTAGAGCAAAAAGCTTCTGTTGGCATTGTCTTCGTAAATCTGCTCTTTGGTGGTGCAACCGGAGACACTGACCGGCCCTTCAACCGTCAGGTGGATTGTTTGGGTCTCGCCCCGCGAGTTTTTGTGGGCTACTGTTTTGCTGATTCTCTTTTTGGATTGCAACTCTCGCAGTGGGTAAAGCGAACTTTCTGCTCCATCGAGATCTTCTATCAGTATCAACTTATGGGCTAACGCCCTGCGTTCGAAGTAGTAGAAGGCGTTTTCTGATAGCGTGGTGATTTCTACTTTGTCTTGCTCGGGGATGAGTTCGCCTACTTTTTCTTGCAGGTGAGTTTTGCCGCTGCCGCTGGCTCCGAGACTGACTACGTGCAACGGCTGTTCTCTTTTGCGGCTGGTGAAGACCAGGTACATCAAGAGTCGGTTGGTTTTTTCTCCGATGACTCCGGATTGGCCGATGAGTTCATTTGTGCGCTCTAGTAGATTTTTACTTTCTAAAAACGCTTGTGCATCCCGTACTTCATCTGGTGTTAAAGCTGGACTTTGATAAACTTCTTGTTGATTCTCTTTGAGTTGGCTGAGCCGCCATGCTTCGAGTTGTTCGGTGAGTTCTACCAGGCTGGTGGCTACTACGCTGGTGCCGATTTCCAGCCGCTCGGCTGCTTTGCGGGTGAGCTTGTCTACTTGGGTGTCGTTGTATAAATCTAGGTTGTGCCGGAGGGGTGGGCGGGTACTTTTCTTGCGCTCGATTTTCAGCGTGGCGCGCATGCGGTCCAATCCTTCCAGTTTGATGCCGCCCAGCACGGTGAGCTGGACTACCTCATTTTCATAAGTAAGATTCTCGATACTCGAAGTGTTAAAAGTGGACATTATTGTACTTTGTTGATTTGGGAGGCTAAAATCAAATGTGTACATTTATGGCACACCAGTCAATAGACAATTATGTCACACAACACCAATCTTTTGTCTTTGCTGGTGTTCGCTTTCAAAAAATATTTTTCAACAGTTTCTAAAACGTGCTTAAAATGGGGTTTGGTAAGGAGTTATTCAGATTAAGGAAGGAGCAAAAGTTGTCTCAGGATGCCATTGCTGTGGACATAGGTGTCAACAAGAAAAATATTAGCCGGTGGGAGAATGAAGAAGTGTTGCCCAATGTGGTGATGGGGGCTAAAGTGGCTGCTGCGCTTGGGGTGAGTTTAGATAGTATGTTGAGGGCCGATGCTCAGCCTAAAGATGCTGAGTTGGCTGCTTTGATGGTGCGGGCTTTGGAGTTACCGGAGGGTGATAGGGTTGTGATTAAACGGGTGGTTGTGGGGTTGTTGGCGGTGCAGGGGTAAAAGAGAAGCCCCGGTTTTCCGAGGCTTCTTATGATTTTTCAATATCTAAAAATTAGTATTCTTCTTCCTTTTCAAGGGTCCCGTCTTGTGACCAATATTTCCATGTACCAGTTTTTGCCGGACGATGGTATTCATATGTTCTCAGTATTTTTTCTGTTGCTTCTGTTGCTGCCAAATGATCAATAGTATAGATTGAGTCTATTCTTAAAATGGATTCTCCCTTATATTGCCCTTCCAAAATTTTACTTCCACCAGCATAGCCAACTAGAAACATACTTCCAAAACAATCAGTGAATACGATCTTATAAATAGTGCCATTGGTAGAATTTTCAACTGTATCTCCCAAAGTACCTATTGGCACATAGTCGCCAAACTCTTCTATATAAATTAAGTCGTCACATTTATCAATTGGGCTATTGCAAGAAAATATCGAAATCAATAAAAATTGCAACGCAAAATTTCTTTTTGTAAAAACTTTAATCAATAGTTCCATTCGTCATTAGTATTCTCTCATTAAAAAATTACATCAACAAGATAACTCTTCATTTTTGAAAAGGATATATCCAAGATAGACAATATGAACTACCGCTCGAAAAAGTCGCTCATCTCAAATTATTCCTGTTGAGGCTCAATTGTCTTAAGCGTTCCCGTCACATTAATTGTTGTACTAAAGTTCGAAGAGTCTGGATTAGGAATAATTACCTGTGATGTATCCACCCCTTGGCCTGCAAACCAATTCATTAATGTCGTCCTCCTAGCTTGCAGCAATTGTTGACCACTTGGAGCACCCAACGCTTGAAAACCTTGTTGGAGCCAATTTGGGTTTTGAGGCTGGCCTGTATTAGGCGAAAGGGTAACCGTATTTTGAGGATTTGCCAATAGCTGTTGCGCAATTGGTTGGAGTATAGAATTTGCTTGTGTCGTACTCGCAAAGTCCCCAGTCCCTGATAAAAATTTAATGTCCAATTCTAAGGTTGTAACAACTGGCTCTATTGGCTTCGGGGTCTCAATTGGTGCAGTCACAACCGGTTTCTTTGGTATTGGGGCTGGTTTTGGTGGAAAAATGTACTCAGTTGTTCGTAAAGCGCCATCTTTAAAAGTGTCTCCTCCTGCAAACCCATTGACACCTGTTGATCCACCGCTTGCATTGGGGGATGATCCTAATTCAGTGATTTTAGTTTTTCCAGCATCTAAATACAAATATTCGGCATCAGTCAGATCAGAAGCAAAACTATTTTTCGCATAACTCCCTCCTGTCTCTAAGACATGGTAAATAATTACATTTTGATCTGTAATTTTAACACCATTTGCTAAAATATTATTCTCTCTGACCTCACCTTTAACATCTGTACTTCTTCGTATTTTAACTCTTGTTTTTTCTCCATCCTTTCCGTAATAGTAGGTCACAATCCACTTTTCAAGTCCTTCCAAATCAATGGCTCTGATCACATCGTTCTCAGCAAAAGCATACGGACTATTCCAGGAATATGAGGGAGCTAATGGGTCGACACTTAAGAATTTACCTAACCTTGGGTCGTAAACTCTGTAGGTAAACGCTAGGCTGTTTCCCTCTCCCTTCACTTCATCATCTACCTCTTGTCCATTAAATCCAAAACGATAATCGCCCATTGAGCTGTTTCGGTTTGGCATTTGCATACCAAAAGGATAATAATCTGAGTAAGAAGTAACGTCAGCGGTGTAATAATCGACTGCATTTTGAGGCCCATTTGGCACTCCGAGCTTGCGATCGGACACGACTGTTAATACATTGCCTAAATGGTTAACTAATTCACCAAAAAAAAAGATCCGCGCATACCCTTCGGGATAGCCTTTTTGAAGAATGACTCAAAAAATTGATCGGTGTACCCTTTTTGTGGGCATTCAAAGAACGATTCTCTAAAGTAGTATTTCTGCTGCTATTGACAGTAGACCCCGAAGCCATTTTTTCAACTTGACTTGTAGTTTGATTTTGATGTTAATTTTCATTTTTATCTTTTATTTATTGCTTTTCAGATATTCAATATTACCAAGAAAGGAAGAGCGTCTTGGACCGTACTATGGTACAAAACGTAACCAATTTTTACAGGTCAGCAATTCACACAGGTAAATAAGGTCTTCGCTCCACCATTTCGAACAAAAGATCACGCCAGAGTTCACACAAAGCCAACTTTGTCATGCTCTTTGTAACTTCACTGGTTCTGCTCAGTCGGGGCTTCTTCTGTCTTGCTGCCACTAATCCCGTCCTGCCTTGGCCGGGGTGTCAGCAAGCCAGCCGCCCCTTCATGTTTGGCTCGCCTGCGCCTCGGTCGCTGCTACGCTGGCGGTCAGTCGCCCTATCGGGCTTTTCCTGTCCGAGCTCCCTCGAACTCGCAGAACGGCTCGCGAGGGGATTTTGATAAGTCTGGATTTCCTTCCGCACTGATGTTTGGTTTTCCCTTCCTGCTGGATTTAGTGCTGCGCTTGGAGCATCAAAAAGAGCAAGGCAAAAGATTGCCTCACTCTTTTCGATGTAAATTTTCCATGCTTTTGGTGGGGTAAAAGTCCGGTGGACTTTTGAGCCAGCCTGTGGGCCGGAGATTGGTGCGAGGGACTTTTGCACCATCAAAAGGGTGGTTTGACCAACGCAGGTATTTTTAGCCGTGCGATGGAGTTTCATCTTGGGTAAGTCTGGCAGTTGGTTGATTAGAACATTTCTTGTTTTATGCGCCCCTTTTCCCTGCGCCTCTGACCGAGGCCGGACAACGGGAGCCCGTTTTTCAGGGCGAAGCTGGCCGTGCTGTTCACAGCCCCGATTTTCCGGGGCCGAGGGAAGCGCAAGGGGCGCCTTACATGAAGCAGTGGCAGGCTGCCATAGGCAGAATGGAGTAACTGCGACTGAGAGATGAACGAACGGGTGGAGCAAAACAAAAATGCAAGGCCGTAACACAGTGGAGTGCATTTTAGCCTTGCATTTTTGTTTTTGTGCAACTTTAGTGAAGAGAGGAAGGAAGACCTATTTTCCTAAGATGTTTCTTCTTGTTCTGTTGTTTGATTAGCGGCCTTTAGCCGCGTATGGTGGTGTTTATAGCTTCAGCTTGTCCGGGTCTTTGTGAACGATCCACATTCGGACCAGGTAGATAGTGTTGCCTTGTTGCTGATAATAGAGGGTTACTTGCTTGCGTACAACTGCTTGGCGGATGCCTTTATAGTTGGTTAAAGGATAGCTTTGAGGGTAGTTTTTCAGGTGCTCCAGCAAAGTTTCTACTTCTTCAATAAAATCAACGGCTACTTTTGGAGACCAATTAGACAACAGATAGTCAATGTTGTCATGGTAATCGGTTTCTGCTTCTTCCGACCAGATAATCTTCATAAAATCATTTAAATAGCTGGGGGTACTTTTCTTTTGTAGATTGCTGTACCTGCTCGTGTGTCTTGATTCGACCTGCTTCTATGGAGCTTAATCCTTGATCTATTTTTGCCTTTTCTTCTGGGTTTAGTGTATTTGCTGTTCTTGATCGCATAGCTTTTAGTTCTTCAATGACCTGGAGATCATTCAAACTGGCTAACCACTGTATCAAACTTATTTTATCTGCTTGGTAATCCATTGTTTTCATTGTTAGTCTATCAAAGATACGGCTTTTGTTGCTTTTTTGTTGTGTAAGGAAGCCCTTGGGGCGAGGGCTTCTTTAAGTGTTATTTCAAGAACTTTCCTTTTGTAGTTGGGTGAGCAGATTCAGTATCGGGTAAAAGTCCTTTTTTTTGCCTTGCTCGTCCTGGACTTCGTTTTCTGCAAAGTAATCTTTCAGTAAGTCGAGCAGACTGTTTTGAATAAAGAATAATTCTTGCCGGGGATCGGGCGCGTTGATTTCGATGATCAGTTTGTTGTCTTTGATTGTTATCATGGCGATTGGAGTTTGTTATGTGTAATAAAAAGAACGTGGGCTAAGTTGAAGTTCCCAACCTCGGGCTCGCCAAGAGCCTTGCAGAAGAACAGCAACCGCCCACGCATATCATGGACGAGTGTGCTAACTTATTCCTTCTGCATGTTTGGCGATTTGAGGCTGAAGAATAAGCTGATCACTCAGCATATGGTGTCGATAACAATCAACACCAAAAGTAGTAAGTTTTCTTACGGGCTGCGGCTGGTTTGCTCCATGATTTTGTTTTTAAGTTCGGTAATGCAGTTCTGTAAATCCCCGGTAGTCTTTCCATTCTTCGCTGGCTTGCTCAAAAAGGCTTTGGGTTGTTTTCTGCAACTGTATGTTGGCTGGATTGTCAACTAATATCATCCTTCTTTTGCGGCCTGTTAGGTCGGGTAGTTTTTCGATGTGGCCGTGGGCGATGAGTGGAACAAGTTTGCGTTTGGTTGTGCTGTGTGAGCAGCGCAGCGCGACTGAAGCTTGGTTGTAGGTGAAGGGGGCGTTTTTAAAACACTCTTTTAATCGACTGATGGTTTTGCTGTGGCGCGGGGTGATTTGCATTGTTTTGGGTAGTACCAGCTGCAGGGCATTCAGGTTGTCGTTTCGACTGCTGATGAGCTGACCTTTTTCATTGCTTCTGCTTTGGCGGTTCATCATCGTGATGCATTCCACCAGATCATCAAAAAGCAGTTGCTCTTTCAGTGGAAGTAGCTGGAGCTTTTCTGCAAAACTTTCCTGATAAGGATTTTGGATCGCTTTCTCTGGCGTGAGCGCACGAACAATAGCTACCCACTCATATAGCAGCAGTAAATAATTTTGGTCCGGTGTGTCTTTTTTCAGTTTCATTGGGCCAGTGGGGTTAATTCTTTGGTTTTCTGCTTTTTGTCTGGCCCATTCTTGCGTTGGGCCGGTGGTGGGCCAGTGAGCCGGTCAAGTATTTTGTCTAGCACGGTATCGACTTGGTTTTGCAGGGTTTTGTAATCTTCTGTGTCAACTACCGTGTAGCAATATTTTCCTCTGGCCAACTTTTGCTGGATGATGATATGGCCGTATTCCAGCAGTTGATAATGGTGCCGCTTCACTGTGGTGATGGGGATGCGTAGACTTTGACTGACTTGTCGGTTGGTGAAGGTTTTGGCTTTGCCTTCTTCACCCTCGGGCAAAGATTCCAGCCAGCTTTTTAACCGCTCGAAGTAATTTCGGGTCGCTCCGCTTAGTTCGTCTGATTTTCTGAGCAGCGTCTCTTTGAGCAAACTGTTGGCTGCTGCAATATCTTCCAGGGTGGTTTCGATGTAAAGCTCTCCCGTGGCCGGGTCAGCCTTTTGTTTTCTTTGGTGTTGGTGGTAAAAAGTAACGACCTCGATAAACTGTAAATAGTGGCTGTTGGTTCTTCTCGGCTTAAAAACTTCTTGTGGGATGTCGAGTTGTTCTGCGAACGGATTCACTACTTTGATGGGTTCCAGCAATCGCTGACTGTTTCTGAGTAGCTTGGCGGCTTCTGCTTCTTGCTGGGTGTTGATTTTTCCAGCAGACAACTTCCGCTGATAGTTCATTATTTGCGCGTCCTGCATAGGACTTTCGTCCAGGTAGAGCAAAAAACTGCGGTTGGCATTGTCTTCGTAAATCTGTTCTTTGGTGGTGCAGCCGGACACTGATACCGGGCCTTCGACTACTAAATGGATTGTTTGGGTTTCGCCTTTTGTGTTTTTGTGGGCGACTGTTTTGCTGATGCGCTTTTTGCTTTGTAGCTCCCGAAGTGCATAAAGGGCTCCACTACCAGACGCGGAGCCTGTGGCCGATAGGCCATCTAAATCTTCTATCAATATCAGTTTGTTGCGCAGCTCTTGTTGGCCGAAGTAGTAGAAGGCATTTTCTGAGAGCGTGGTGATTTCTATTTTGTCTTGCTCGGGGATGAGTTCGCCTACTTTTTCTTGCAGGTGGGTTTTGCCGCTGCCGCTGGCTCCTAAACTTACTACATGCAACGGTTGTTCTCTTTTGCGGCTGGTGAAGACTAAGTACATCAAGAGCCGGTTGGTTTCTTCGCCTATTACTCCGGACTTTCCGATGAGTTCACCTGTGCGCTCGAGCAGATTTTTATTTTCTAAAAACGCCTGTGCGGCCCGCACTTCGGATGGTGTTAGAGTTGGGCTTTGGTAAACTTCAGCTTGTTTTTCTTTTTGGGCTTCTAGTCGATAGGTTTCTAGTTGGTTGGTGAGGTTGGCGATTACTTGCGCCACTACGCTGGTGCCGATTTCCAGCCGTTCGGCTACTTTTCGCACGAGCTTAGTCACCTGAGTGTCGTTGTATAAATCCAGGTTGTGTCTAACGGCTTGGTTGCGGCTTTCTACTTTTAGCGTGGCTCGCATGGTTTCTAAGCCTTCCAACTTAATGCCGCCCAAAACGGTAATTTTAATATCGGCACTTTCTAGCTCGTAATGACTTTTGCTCAGGATGGTTAATTCTCTCACAGTTGACACATTTGTTTTATTTTTCGTTTATCAAATGTGTACTTTTGTGTTCAAATCTACAAACTACATATTTGTATATCGATAAGCTTTCCCGTATCATTGCTGAGAAAGATTTTTGGAAAAAACTTTGCACAATTCTTAAATGGGGTGTTTTAAGCTTTTCAGTGATAAAATTTCTGGTGTATGGATTCGGATAATAGATTATTTGGTAGGGCGCTTCAGGGTGCGCGCAAGAAGGCTGGTTTGCAACAGGCGGATGTGGCGGCTAAAGTGGGGTTGAAGAGTTCGGCTCTTTCGCGTTATGAGCGGGGTGACTCTTTGCCTTCAGTGGTGATGGCGGGTAAGCTGGCTTTGGCTGTGGGGGTGAGTTTGGATGTGCTGCTGGGTGGAACTGCTTCTGATAATGTGGAACTGAACCGGGTGGTGGGCTTGATTAAGGATTGGTCGCCTGAGCGGTTGAGTGCTTTGGCGGTGGTGTTGAGCTCTTCTTAAAATGTAAAAAGCCCTCCTGATTGTCTCGGGAAGGCTTCTCTTTCTGGCCGTTGCAAACGGCTGTAAACTTTCTTTCTTTTTGTTGGCCTTTTCTAAAACGTTGAAGTCACAGACTCCAACGAGCCTGGGGGCTAGTTATGTAACTACCAATTCAAACGTCAAATCGTCTAGATCATCATCGGGGCCAAGGTGGCGGCTGCTTTGGGTGTGGGACTGGATGCGATGTTAGGGGCTAATGCTCAACCTAAAGATGCTGAGCTGGCTGCTTTGATGCTACGGGCTGTGGAGCTGCCGGAGGGTGATAGGGCGGTGATTAAGCGGGTGGTTAGTGGATTGTTGGCTTTGGAGCACGGGTAAAAGAAAAGCCGCAGATTGCTCCGAGGCTTCTATCTCTTTGCCGTTGCAAACGGCTTTATACTTTCTTTTTCTTGTAGGCTTTTTTAAAACGTTGAAGTTGCAAACTCCAACGAGCGCGGGGGGGATAGGACTGCTCTTAAACGGGTGGTTGCGGGGTTGTTGGCGGTACAGGATTCTTAATGCAAAAAGCCTCGGATTGCTCCGAGGCTTCGTTAGAAGTTTAATTATTTGAAAGCTAGTATTCTTCTTCCTTTTCAAGAGTTCCGTCCTCTTTCCAATACTTCCATCTACCTTTTTTTACTGGACGATGGTATCTATAAAAAGTATCCCGAACTATTTCTTCAGTTTCGTAGTCCATAGCAAATAGTGTATCTGTTCGCAGAACTTCTTCCCCACTATAATTTCCTTCAAGGATTTTGGCCTTTCCAGAATACCCAACAATAGACATACTGCCAAAGCAGTCTGAAAACACTACTTCGTAAATAATATCATCCGAAGCAATCTCAATTGTACTGCCAAAAGACTCTATTTGCACATAATCACCGAACTCTTCTACATAGATGAGATTCTTACACTGTTCATTTTGACTGCCGCAGCTAACAACTAAAAAACATAAGAACATTAAGGAAAGAAGATGCAAAGAAATAATTCCAACATGTAATTTGTACTTCATAAAGTATCTTATTTATCAAATTCGTTTACAGTCCCAGAAAGATCGTGCTTCTTCTCGTAACTTTCATCATCAAAAAACACTCTTACTTGATTTGGTTTTAGATCAGGTGCTATTCGAGCAAACTCACGCTTTACGGCATCTACCCTAGCTTGCAACAATCCTGTCGTACTGCCATACTTAGAGTCGGGATATACTTTGTTTGGCGCATTTGACGAAACTCTAATAGATACAAAGTTTCTTGGGTTTGCCCTTAATATCTTAATCGTTGGAGCTAAAACATCATCAAGGGGGTCACTTCCTGAGTAAATCCCTGGCCCATCAAACCAGTCTGAATCGATATCAAATTTCACATCCAACTTCAATGGTGAAGTAGTTTTGTGGGGAGGATCTTCCCAAGAAAGCACAGGAATTGCGCGTTTCGTTCCTTTAATTGATGGTGGTGGTGGTGGGAAAAGGTACTCGGTTTTAACAAGATTGCCATCAGTAAATTCATCTCCTCCTAAAAAACCATACAAACCATTATCACCTCCATCAGCATTGGGGGATTCTCCAATTTTCGTTCTTTTCTCATTCCCCTTGTTCAAATATTCCTCAAACGTAGTTTCGTCAGATGAGTATTCTCTATCCTTGTATATTCCTCCTTTTTCAAAAAGATGTCGAATAATAACGGATTGGTCTGTTATTTTTGAACCATTAACCCTGATATTATTCTCTCGGACATCTCCATTAATATCTTCGTTTCTTTTAATTGTAACGCGACTTTTAGTACCGTCTTGCCTGTAATAATACGTTACAATCCATTTTTCCAATCCTTCTAAATCGATTGCCCTAATTACATCATTCTCAGCGAATGCGTATGGACTGTTCCAAGGATATGAAGGAGCTAATGGATCAACCGACAAAAATTTCCCCAACCTTGGGTCGTACGCACGATACTTAAACGTCAAGCTATTTCCATCTCCCTTCACCTCATTATCTACTTCCTGTCCATTGAACCCAAAACGATAATTCTCAGAAGGAGTGTTGTAACGCCCTTCCATGCGCATGCCAAAAGGATAATAATCAGAGAAGGAAGTAACATCCGCCTGATAATAATTCACCACCCCATCCGGAGCCTCGGCCTGATTGAAAGTACCTGGGTCATTTGAAGTAGCAGGAACATACGCTCCATTTTGGTATTCGTGCGTGCCACCAGAACCAACGTAAGCGTACAAACCATCCATTCCTTTTTTGCGATCGGACACGACTGTTAATACATTCCCTAAATGGTTAACTAGTTCGTCCTAAAAAAAAGATCCGCGTATACCCTTCAGCCTTGGCTTTTTGAAGAATGATCAAAAAAAATGATCCGGTGTACCCCTTTTTCGGGCACATTCAAAGAACTGGCTCTAAGGTACTTTTTTGATTGGATGTTGGCAACGGTTTTTGAAGGACTTTTTTAGGATGGATTGAGCAGTATCAAGCTTGGTTTATAAGGTCTTCGCTCCACTGGTTCGAACAAAAGAGCACGCCAGAGTTCACACAAGGCCAACTCTGTCATGCTCTTTGTAGCTCACCAGTTCCGCTCAGGCGGGGCTTCCTCTGTCTTGTTGCCACTAATCCCGTCCTGCCATGGCCGGGGTGTCAACAAGCCAAACGCCCCTTATTTGTTTGGCTCACCTGCGTCTCGCTTCGGCTCCCTTTGGTCGGTGCAAAAGCACCACGCAGCCCCCGGCTTTTCAAGCCTCTCGGTCTGCGGCCTCGCTCCGTTCGCAGAGTAGGTTCGCAAGAGCAAAAAGAATAGGGGAGCGCCTTCCGCGCTGATGATGAGCTTTGTTTTCAGTCAGGATTTAGTGCAACGCTTGGAGCATCAAAAAGAGCAAGGCAAGAAAAATGCCTGGCTCTTTTCGATGTAAATTTTACCATGCTTTTGATGAATGAACTTTGGTGGGTGTGGGGTTTTGTGCGGTTGATTTTGGGTTGCCTGTGCGGGTCATTTATCAAAAGTGTGGATTGGCAAACGCAGGGATTTTAGTTGTGCGATGGAGCTTCATCTTTGCCAGGTCTGGCAATTGGTTTGGTAAAACCCTTTTGCGCCCCTTCCTTGCGCATGCGACCGAGCGCCAGACAGCGGGAACCCGACCTTTTCGGGTGGAGTTGGCTGTGCTGTTTTTAGCCCCGATTTTCCGGGGCCGAGGGAGTCGCAAGGGGCGCCTAACATGAAGCAGCGGGCAGATTGCCCTAGGCAAGCTGTGAGAGCTGCGGCTGACTGATGAACGAACGGGTGGAACAAAACAAAAATGCAAGGCCGTAACGCAGTGGAGTGCATTTTAGCCTTGCAGTTTTGTTTTTGTGCAGCTTTAGTGAAGAGAGGAAGGAAGACCTCGTTTCCTAAGATGTTTCTTCTTATTCTGTTGTTTGGTTAGCGGCCTTTAGCCGCATATGGTGGTGTTTATAGCTTCAGCTTGTCCGGGTCTTTGTGAGCGATCCACATTCGGACTAGGTAGATAGTGTTGCCTTGTTGCTGGTAGTAGAGCGTTACTTGCTTGCGCACAACTGCTTGGCGGATGCCCTTATAGTTGGTTAAAGGATAGCTTTGAGGGTAGGTTTTCAGGTGCTCCAGCAAAGTTTCTACTTCTTCAATAAAATCAACTGTTACTTTTGGAGACCAATTAGACAGCAGATAGTCAATATTGTCATGGTAATCTGCTTCTGCTTCTTCCGACCAGATAATCTTCATAAAATCATTTAAATAGCTGGGGGTACTTTTCTTTTGTAGATTGCTGTACCTGCTCGTGTGTCTTGATTCGACCTGCTTCTATGGAACTTAATCCTTGATCTATTTTTGCCTTTTCTTCTGGGTTCAGTGTATTTGCTGTTCTTGACCGCATAGCTTTTAGTTCTTCAATGACCTGGAGATCATTCAAGCTGGCTAACCACTGTATCAAACTTATTTTATCTGCTTGGTAATCCATTGTTTTCATTGTTAGTCTATCAAAGATACGGCTTTTGTTGCTTTTTTGTTGTGTAAGGAAGCCCTTGGGGCGAGGGCTTCTTTAAGTGTTATTTCAAGAACTTTCCTTTTGTAATTGGGTGAGCAGGTTTAAGATCGGATAAAAGTCTTTCTTGTTGCCTTGCTCGTCCTGGACTTCGTTTTCTGCAAAGTAATCTTTGAGTAAATCGAGCAGACTGTTTTGGATGAAGAATAGTTCTTGCCGGGGATCTGGCGCGTTGATCTCGATGATCAGTTTGTTTTCTTTGATTGTTATCATGGCGATTAGGAATGTTAAGTGGATTATAAAAAGAACGTGGGCTAAGTTGAAGTCCCCACCCCGGGTTCGCCAAGAACCTTCCAGCAGAACAACAACCGCCCACGCATATCATGGACGAGTCATCTTACTTATTCTTGCTGTTTTCTTTGGCGATTAGGGGAGGAAGAATAAGCTGATTACTCAGCATATGGTGTTGATAACAATCAACACCAAAAGTAGTAAGTTTTCTTACGGGCTGCGGCTGGTTTGCTCCATGATTTTGTTTTTAGGTTCGATAATGCAGTTCTGTAAATCCCCGATAGTCTTTCCATTCTTCGCTGGCTTGCTCAAAGTAGCTTTGGGCTGCTTTTTGCGCCTGCATGCTGGTCGGATTGTCGACCAGAACCATCTTTTTTTTTTTACCAACTAGGTCGGGTAGTTTTTCGATGTGGCCGTGGGCGATGAGCGGGATTAGCTTGCGCTTGGTGGTGCTGTGAGAGCAGCGCAGCGCGACTGAAGCTTGGTTGTAGGTGAAGGGCGTTTGTTGGAACTTTTCTTTTAGTCGGCTGATCGTTTCGCTGTGGCGTGGGGTGATTTGCATTGTTTTGGGTAGTACCAGCTGCAGGGCATTCAGGTTGTCGTTTCGACTGCTTATTAACTGGCCTTTTTCATTGCTTCTGCTTTGGCGGTTCATCATGGTGATGCATTCTACCAAGTCATTAAAAAGCAGTTGTTCTTTGAGTGGAAGCAGCTGGAGTTTTTCTGCAAAACTTTCCTGATAGGGGTTTTGGATGGCTTTTTCTGGCGTGAGCGCACGAACAATAGCTACCCACTCATACAGCAGCAGTAAATAATTACTTCGGCCCTGCTCAGCATAAATTTGGTCCGGTGTGTCTTTTTTCGGTTTCATTGGCTCACGGGATTTAACTTGTTGACTTTCTGCTTTTTAGGTGAGCCATTTTGGGTGTGGCTCACTGTTGGCTCAGTGGCTCGCCTGAGCTTTTCCAATGCTTGGTCTAGCACACTGGCTATGCGGCTTTGCAGCTGGCTGTATTCTTCAGTGTTGACTATTTCGTAGCGATAGCCTGTATGCTTTTTGCCGCTTTCGATGCGCACCAGCCCGATGCTGAGTAGTTCGAGCTGGTGTCGTCTGACGGTGGTTCCGGGCAGGCGGAACTGTTGACGGATGTCGTGCTGTGTAAAGGTTTTGGCTTTGCCTTCTTCGGGTTCGGGCAAAGATTCTAGCCAGCTTTTTAACCGTTCGAAGTAGTTTCGGGTGGCTCCTGAGAGTTCGTCACTTTTTCTGAGCAGGGTTTCTTTGAGCAAGCTGTTCGCTGCTGCAATATCTTCCAGCGTGGTTTCTATAAAAACTTCTCCGGTGACCGGGTCGGCCTTTTGCCCCCGCTGGTGTTGGTGATAAAAAGTAACTACCTCGATGAACTGTAAATAATGGCTGTTGGTTCTTCTTGGCTTAAAAACTTCTTGCGGGATGTCGAGCTTTTCTGCAAACGGGTTCACTATTTTGATGGGTTCTAGCAGGCGTTGGGTGTTGCACAGAAGCTGCGCGGCTTCTTTTTCTTCTTGATGATTTATTCGTCCGGCCGACACGGCCCGCTGGTAGTTCATTATCTTTTTGTCTTGCTCTTCACTTTCGTCCAGGTAGAGCAAAAAGCTGCGGTTGGCATTGTCTTCGTAAATCTGTTCTTTGGTGGTGCAGCCCGCTACGCTTACCGGCCCTTCGACTGTTAGGTGGATTGTTTTTGTTTCGCCTTGTGAGTTTTTGTGGGCTACTGTTTTTGAGATTCGTTTTTTGCTTTGCAGTTCTCGCAAGGGGTAGAGCGCGTTTTCTGCGCCATCTAAATCTTCGATTAATATCAGTTTGTTGCGCAGTTCTTGTTGGCCAAAATAGTAGAAGGCATTTTCTGATAGCGTGGTGATTTCTACTTTGTCTTGTTCGGGGATGAGTTCGCCTACTTTTTCTTGCAGGTGGGTTTTGCCACTGCCGCTGGCTCCGAGGCTCACCACATGTAGCGGCTGTGTTGTTTTGCGGCTGGTGAAGATTAGGTACATCAAGAGTCGGTTGGTTTCTTCTCCGATTACTCCGGACTGGCCGATGAGTTCGTTTGTGCGCTCGAGCAAATTCGGTTCTTTTAAAAAGTCGGCAGCGACTCGCTGCTCTGTTGGGGTGAGTGCGGGGCTTTGATAAACTTCCGCTTGTTTTTCTTTTTGGGCTTCTAGTCGATATTTTTCTAATTGGTTGGTGAGGTCGGCTACAACTTGCGCTACTACGCTGGTGCCGATTTCGAGCCGTTCGGCTACTTTTCGCACGAGCTTAGTCACCTGAGTGTCGTTGTATAAATCTAGGTTGTGCCGGATGGTTTGGTTTCGGGACTCAACCTTTAGTGTGGCTCGCATGATTTGTAAGCTTTCCAGCTTAATGCCGCCCAAAACGGTAATTTTAATATCGGCACTTTCTAGCTCGTAATGACTTTTGCTCAGGATGGTTAATTCGCTCACAGTTGACACATTTGTTTTATTTTTCGTTTATCAAATGTGTACTTTTGTGTTCAAATCTACAAACTACATATTTGTATATCGATAAGCTTTCCCGTATCATTGCTGAGAAAGATTTTTGGAAAAAACTTTGCACAATTCTTAAATGGGGCGTTTTAAGCTTCTCAGTGATAAAATTTCTGGTGTATGGATTCGGATAATAGATTATTTGGTAGGGCGCTTCAGGATGCGCGTAAGAAGGCTGGTTTGCAACAGGCGGATGTGGCGGCTAAAGTGGGGTTGAAGAGTTCGGCTCTTTCGCGTTATGAGCGGGGTGATTCTTTGCCTTCGGTGGTGATGGCGGGTAAGTTGGCTTTGGCTGTGGGGGTGAGTTTGGATGTGTTGCTTGGGGGAGCTGCTTCTGATAATGTGGAACTGAACCGGGTGGTGGGCTTGATTAAGGATTGGTCGCCTGAGCGGTTGAGTGCTTTGGCGGTGGTGTTGGTGGATTGATTGCGTGAGTGTGGATTTTCTACTGGGGGAGAGCGAGCTTTCGGCTTTGGACAAGGATCTACTCAAGCGCATCGAGGACATTGAAAAACTCGACCCGGATACCAAGCAGCATTTGTTCTTTCTGATCGATAATGTGATTCAGAATTTTAAGACTAAAAAGGCGTTTGGGTAAATGCAAAAAAGTCCTCCCGATTATCTCGGGAAGGCTTCTCAATTCTATTTACTTTCAGCAACTATTTTATAGCGCTACCGGACTACCTTTTAGCCTTTTAATTTCATCCAATAGTTTTGGAATATCTTGTTTTGCATTTGCAATAAAGTCAAAGTCTGCAAGCGTTGCACCATACATTTCAATGTCTTCTCCACGGTCCTCTCCATCACCTGTCATTATAAAGTTAGAACCGCTTGTATGATCTCGGCCCTCAATGTATGCTTTCCATGGTCCTTTTTGTGTATTGGAGCATCGCTTCTCAATCTCTCTTAAGTCTTCTTCTGATATCATGAGTTAATAAATTATTATTTATGTGGGTTTTTGGTCGTTGGCGTCATTAAAGATTCTGCTTCTGCAGCTGTAACTCCACTCATGGTAGAATGCAATTTATTATTTTTAGTTGGAGAGGGTATGACGTCTCCCCCCACAGCCCTAACTTCCCCAACAGTAGATACACCAACTTGATTATGAGGCAATTTTTTTGTTAATTCTGGCAAGGTAGAACCAGTTCTGCTATTTACTGAAACTCCGTCCAGCGCTCCATTTGCATCCCTTGTCACTCCTGAGCCATTTTCAAAACTAGCTGCTTTATTTTGTCCACCTCTAGTAACGATGGCATCATCAGCGTGATAGCCTGGCTGGTGAGGTTTTCCTTGAGGTGCATTTTTTGTCGGTACAGGAGATTCTAGAGGAGCCAGATTCTTAGCTGATGCGGTTGAATTTTCAATATTTGCAGCCTTAGCATTCGTGGGAGTTTTTGCAGCTTTAAAACTTATCAGAATCACTATTCCCTCACCTATCAATTGACCAATCACCTCAGCTCTTGCATCTCCTTCATTAGCTTCAAACCGTTGATATTGAGCAACCTTGCCTTCAATTAATGTATACACAATACAAACTCTACCTATGTTGTCCCCATCTTCACGAGTACCTTGGCCGGTAATAATGTTATATCCAGAGCCCCAAGCGTCCCAAATCGATTTGTACGCTTCTCCTAGATGCCGTCCCCAATCAGCACCTTGACTTGTCGATTTTAAGATGTTCAAGGTTGTAACAATACCAGTTCTAGTATTGCCTTCTACCCCATAATCATCTATTACTTCTATTATTTGATCTGCAATGTAGTGAGTGGCATAACTGATTTCTAGACCATCTAAATCCACCGCTTGAATAGGAGTATTTCCTGCGAACTGGTATGGTGTATACCAAGGAAATTGAGGGCTTAACGGATCAACTGACAAAAACTTAGCTACCCTCGGGTTATAAATTCTAAATCCATAATCGTAAATGTTTCCTTCTCCGTAAGTTTCCTTATCCTTTTCTTTTCCGTTGAACCCATAGCGGTAATCTCCGGTCGAAGCATTTCGTCCGGGCATTTGCATTCCGAAGGGGTAATAATCGGAGTAGGAGGTAACGTCAGCGGTGTAAAAATCAACGTCCCCATCAAGGTCTGTATCTTCTCCGAGCTTTCTATCTGAGACGACCGTTATGACATTACCTAAATGGTTAACTAGTTCATATGATTTCTGATCCATCACTCTGGTGAAGTTATCATTTTTTGCTGTTGCTTCTACCAACACGACTGTGTTTTTCGGTTCGCTGATGGGGCTAGTAGCAATGCGGGCTGGTGCAGTAAAGTGGTGCGATGCAACTACATTGCCCGAACTGCGCAATCCCAAACGGCTGGAGCCGTAGATGGGGTGTTCGGCCAATTTTAGGGTTTCGGTGTAGTTGTAGCCTGGGCTAACCCCGCCTCCCATCGGCAGCACATTGTTGAGGATAAAAGTGGTGCTGGGATCGCTGGTCCAGTTGATGGGGTAGTTGTTATGCGCTGCACCAGAGCCAACCGGTGCGTGAATAGACACTGTGCTCCCGCTTGCAGAGGCTGTGTAGTTCGGTGTGCTTGTGTAACTGTTGATTGCAGTCGCAAGCGCTTGTGCCGTGGCTGAGGTAGAACCTTGCCACAGCACGACACTGTTGATGATGAATACTCCATTGACCGAAACTCCTGTGATAAAGCCGGCCGTAGGGTTTTGTTCGGTTAGTGCGATGGTCACATAACCGGTGGCATCTTTTTCAGGTCCGGGCAAATCTCCCAGATAGCTGTATGCTTTGTCGTAAACTGCCAGGATGTTGCCTTGTGCATCGCGCACATACCATGATTCTGTCCATTCTTCGTGGTTGTCCAACACTCCGTTGGTTCGGGGTTTAACTGTTTTGCGCACACGGTTACCATCGGCACTGTAGTCAAAATCGAGATCGGAAGCATCCACACCGGCCACTGCCTCGCGGGTGATGCTTTTTATCTTGCCGTATACCGTCCAGTCGATGTTGGCAATGTCTTCGCCAGCATCGGCAATCAGGTTGCCAATTTTATCGTAGGTGTAGTTGCCAGCGGTCTGTGCTTCCAAATCGGTGGTGAGTACACTTCCAATCACGGCATCGTCCACAAAATCCAATTTGTTGGTGGGGTTGCCGCTAGCATCGTTCAGGTAGGTGTAGGAGAAATTGTCCATGGCCTGATTGGCACCGAAACCGTGTCGTTGCAATTGGGTGATGTTGCCGTTGCCATCGTAGGAGATGCCTTGCAGGTTGTAATCGTCATTGATCGGAGCATTGGCCCAACTATCAGCAATAGCCAGGTTGGATTGGTCCTCTTTGTAGACGTGCATCCATTTGATGCGGTTGAGCTGGTCGTAGCGGTATTGGTTGCCGTGAATGTTGTGCCCAAGTGGAAACGCTTCATCCTCGTTCATCATGGCTGTGGCCATGCGGCTGATGTTGCCGTTGTAGAGATCGTTTACCGGGTCTGACAATTCCGTGTTTCCGGTTCTTGCTGTTTCGAATGGCGTGATGGTGCCTGCGGCTGCGTAGTCTCCGTTAAAGTAGTTGAGGGTGTAGCCGAAGGCGTCTGTGCCGGAGTATATGTTGTGCCCTTCGACTCCGCTCAGGGCACCGCCTTGGGCGGTTTGGGCCGCGTCTTTTCCGATGTCTCTGGTGGCTACTAAGCTGCCTGAGTTGGCGCCTTTGAGCCAGCCTTGAATGGTGTAGGCATGGTCGATGCCTTGCACTTTGTCGTGTCCAATTTCAGTTCGGGCAAGAGGGCCGTGTAGGTAATAGAAATACTCAGCATCGGTGTCCCAGATTTCTCCATCTACACTGGTGTGGGCTGCAGTGATGCGGTTGTCGGCATCGTAGCTGTAGCGGTGGTAAAACTGGTCAGCTTCACCGGGCTGGTAGGCCAATTGGTTCACATTACCTGATACCAGATCGTAGTTGTATTCTGCTCGTTTAAAATCCTGCCCCATGGGTGCCAGATCAGGCATTTCCTGCAACAAGGTGTGTACGTTGCCGTGGGCATCGTAGCTGTAGTGGGTCGCGTGATCATAAGTATCTGCATTGCCATCGTGGTCGTCTTCGTAGCTGGTGGTGGCTACCCGGCTACGCAAGTGATAGGCTTCTTGCGGCAGGCCAAACTCCCAGTCAATGGCTGGGTTGAGCAACTGGTCGTAGTGCGTGCTGGTAACTTCTACTTTGTTGTAGGTGCTCCATATCTGAGTGGAGTTCATCACTACGGCTCCGGGAAAAGCTGGATTGTTGAACAAGTAGTTTAACTGATCCTGAGTATAGGTGCTTAAGTCGTAAGTATTAGGTGCCCGCAATTCTCCCACTTCTACAATACGTTCCTGGGCATCGTATTGGGTGTAGCTGTAGCGGTTGTAGGTTTGCAATGTTCCTACGTATGGGTTAGCCTTCTGCTCAGCATTTTGCGAGAGCACTACCTGGCCTTTGTCGTTGTACCAAAACTGGGTGGCACCGCCATCAGGGGTTTCTTGTTCGATGGGTTGATTGAGGCTGTTGTAAGCGTAGCGGGTGATGAAATCGTGGTTGGGCAGGTTGGCCGAAGCTGCTGCTCCGTGGTTAAAGATGCCTTGAGCATCAAAGTAGCCACTACCGGTAGCTAGCGGAATGGTTTGTACCCCAGCTGGTGGCACCGTTTGCACGAGGTTGCCAGCCTGGTCGTAATAGTAAAGTGTGTAGTTGTATTCGCGTACTTCGGTGGTGTAGTAAAACGCATCGCCATCGGGCAAACATTGCGCGTAATAGGCTTTGCGGTAGTCTTCTTCAAATTGGTCATAGATGCGCTTGTAGGCTTCTTCGGCCCAGTATTCGGCTTGTGCCTTGAGCAGGTCTTCACAGGGTGCTTCGTAGGGTGTTGGAGGCGATTCGCTAAGACCATTCGGGAGACAAAGGGTTTTGGTTGATTCAGCCAATCCCACGCAACTGCCACCAGTTGCAGAACTTAGATTAATGTCGCCCACTGCCCACAATGTTTTTTGGGTGTTGGTTAAATCATCCATTACGACCAAACATTTTAATTTACTGTTGCTCACATATCCAGAAACGTCTATGTTCATAGTCAAAATCTCTTTCACCTGGCTAAGGGGGAAATTGGTTGTTCCATCCGTAAAATGGGATAGGAAATACCCACCTGACTCAGGAAGGGAGCAAGCGTCCAATTCAAGGCCATTGATCGTCAACGTTGAACTTCCCAACCAGCATTCTTCTAGACCAGGGTAAGCTGATTCAAACAGGATGTGATTGTAAGACCCTGAATTTAAACCGTTGGCAGTGGGTAATACTTCGCCATTCAGGAAATCAATCATGGTAACCGATAAACAGGTGGGGATGGTGTAATGCGTTACCGTTACAGGCGTACAAGGGCCATTGTAAGGGGCTGTTTGTCCAAGGATATCGGCAATGCAGGTACTGGGCGAATCAAAGAAGTTGTAGATATCTCCATCTTCAAAATTATTGGCACTGTTGGTGGGGTCGAATAAATCGATGAGGTTGGCCGTTTCCGTGGATAAGACATAACCAAACGGGTTGCTTTCGCCACAGTTGTTTTCGCAAAAGTAGGTGAGGCCCAGCACGAGGTTGTCGTAATTCTGGGAGTTGTTGTCGATGAGTGCTGCAAAACCATTGCATGCGCGCAGCTGAGCAATCCAGGTGGTTACGTTGACTGCACAAAGGCTTGGGCAATCTACCAGTGCACCGCCATTGACCAGGGCACCGTTGAGGTCGTTGGCGTTGCTGTAGGTTACGGGTTCTGAAAAGAAGGCATCATCGTCATTGAAGTAGTTGCAAGGGGGTGTCATAGCAGCCATTTGCTCTGTGAGCACTTGTTCTTTGAGGGCGAGGTAGTAGCCTCTGAAAACATACCATTGTTGCACATCAGGAATTATTCCGTTGGTGGTGGTAAAGTTTATCTGTTGGCCGATCAGGTCATAAAGGCTATTTCCGTTGCCATCTACATCGGTCATTTTGGCTTTAAGTAAGGCCGCTCCAGCGGTATTGCAAGTAGCAAACGCATCATCTCCATCGGTGGTAACACTCGTATTGTTGGTAATGCTGTAGGAACCTGCGCCCATGTTGTCCAGTTCAGTATTGGTTAGCCCCAAGGGGTTGGCCCAGCCTGAGTTTAAGGCATCGGTCCAATGAGCGACTTGTGCCATCTGGACATCGCTTTCGCGGTAACAAAGGTTGGCTGTTGCACAGTGGTTTTGGTACAGGCAGTATTCGCGGTGGGCTTTAACAATGTCGTTGGCCCAGCCTTCGTCCCAGTTGGCCGATTGTTGGATGTATGCTACAATGGTAGCACCACTTCCGGTTACGGTAGGGGTTGGTGTGAGCGTGATGGGTTGGTAACCTGTTGTGTTGTCTAAACCTCCGGCTACCCGGTTCCAAAAGTCGGTCGTGTAGGTTCCGCTGTAGTGGTTGCCACCAGGGCTCACATCCACCATCATCTGTTCCAAAATGTAATCGCAGGGCGTGTAGGTGGAGGGGATTTCATCGGCACAATCGTCTTCGCAAGCATCGATGTAGGCTTGGCGGCCCGTGGTGTACCAGTCGCCAGGCAAGGTGGCGGCAGTGGCCTCGTACCAGTCAGCTTTGGCAATGCACAAGTCTTCGCAGGAGTCGTCACACAATGTGGCATCTACGGCATTGGCTGCGGCTATTTTCATGGTGCCCAAATCATCGTAGCCAGCTGTTGAAAATGCTGCTGCAATCTGGGCATCCAAATCGCCAATTACCCTCAATTCTTTGTAGACGGTGTAGTCTCCCACTTTGGTGAAATTGCCTCCGGCCGGTTGGATGGTGAGTGCAGGGCCGTTGTAAGTGGTTTCCGGGCAGGTGGTGCTGCCTGGTGTAATGGTAGAGGTGTATTCGTTGCCCAGGGCGGTGGAGCTGCCGTCTTCCAATGGTACGAGTATTCCATCGGGGTCGGTGATGCGAATAGTCAGCAGGTACTCACATTCCAGGCACAGGTTGGCGGTAGAATTGGGGTCGTCAAAGGTTTCGATGAGGCCCGTCATGCTGTAGTTGAAGCTAAATGCTTTTCCAACTCCGGGTACTTCGTTGAATACATGGCTGATGGAAGTGAGCACTCCGTTTTTGGGGTCACGGTTGTTGTTGCCGTTGAGGTTGGTTACCACGGTTTCTGCCACATTGGATTCGAGTGCTTCCACATTGGTGGGCGATGCTCCTAAGAGGGCGGTGGCAATGGTGCGGCCTTCCAAATCGAGGTAGGCGGCACTGAACTGGCCATTGGGGTCGCGGCTGATGATTTTTTTGTAGTGTGCTGCTTTGCCCACGTTGCTGCCAAACAGGCGGTGCAACATGGTGGAGCTGGGCGTAATGAACCAATTGTGCGTGCTGTGCACGGAGGCAGTGGTGGCAGTCGTATTGAGCACAGAGCTGGTTTGCAGCTTATGGGTGTTGCCCACACCACTTGCCTGCACGGTGCGGCCGGTGTTGTCAAGCATGTATTGTACCTGCGTGTAAGCGTAGCCTCCTGCGGTTGGGGTGTAGTTGCCAAATTGGTAGTTGCCAGGGTTGGAAGATGAATAGTAATTGCCCGCTCCAGCAGTGTTACTCAACGCAGCATTGACTTCATTTTCAAAATGAGCGGCTTCAAAAGGATTGCCACTAATATTTTCGAGGTTAAATCCGCTGATGTAATCCAGAGAATTGAGACTGGTGCCCATGCGCGGAGCGGGCAAGATGCTCACCACCGGTCGTCCTTCGCTGTCGTATTTTGATTCGGCAATGAGGGTGATGTTATCGGTGCTGAGGTTGGTCAACGTCTGCCGGTTGCGTAGGCTGCCATCGTGAACACTGACCACTGCTTTGTGTTTGCCGTCTTCGGCAAAGGTGCTGACGAATTGCCAGTTTTTATCTTTTTCGTAGACATCGCTGCTGCCACTCGCAATGGCATACAGGGCCCAGCTCGAACCATTGGGTTGCAGGTATCCCCAGGCGCCCTCTTTCTGGTGGCTGTAATCGCCATTCACTGTGGAGTCGATGTGTCGTCCCAATGCGCGTACCCGGAAATAGAGTTTTCCTTCGGGGTACACCATGTCGAGATCAAAGTGGTTCCAGGGCGTACGCACGCGGGTTGGCTTTTTGTAGTCGAAAGCTGTTTCGTTGGTCCAGTTGGCACTGTCCAATGCGTGATCTTCAGCATCGATAAAAACGTATTCGAGGTCGTAGGCTTCAGCTCCTTCCACAAATCGCCAGGCCACCAGGCCTTTGGTGTTGTCGTTGGCATTGCTGTAGGTAAAATCGATTGTGGGTACTTCCAAAGCGGCCACACTTACATCCGTGTTCAACAGGTTGTAGGTTTGGCGTTCCAGCAGCAACTCCAGGTGAATGTCATCGGGAATGTCGGTGGAGGTAGACGGTGTTGCCACTGCACCGTTTGCTTCGTTGTTGGCAGTAACGCCTGTGACTTCCAACACTACATCTGCCTCGTTGAGGTTGGGATGTTGCACCATGGCTTCGTAAATGGGAGAACTACCTGCGGCACTCACCGTAAGGGTGCCCAGTTCAAAATTGCCAGGGTTGTCTTTGGGGTAGATTTTGTAGGAAATGGTGTAGTCCCAGTAATAAACTGAACCCGTTCCCGAGCCTCCGTCAATGTCTGTCAATAGCTGGCGGCTGTAGCGCAGGCGTACTTTGGGTATGCGTGTGCTGACGTATTCTCCGGGGTTGTTGAGTTCATCTTGTATGGTGATATCGTTGATGCGGAGGGTCAGTCCTGCCGTTATTTCGGGTTTTGTTTTGTGGGAGTTGTAGGTTGTTTCGCCTGCTTGAAGAGGCCCGACTAATAGGCCTGAAATCAGCAAGAATGATACGACTTTAAGCGGACTTACCGTAGTCGCAATCAAAGGCAAAGGAGCTTCACCCATTACTTTTTTCCTTGATGAAAAAAGTAACAAAAAAATCAAGAAAATATAATCCTTCAACGCGCTGACCAACGCTGGCCCGGGCCATATTTTCTGGCCAATGCTTTTCCAGGACCAACGCTCACCAGCCATTTCATTTTTGCACAAGTATGTAGGGTTCATTTTCTTGATTTCTATTGATGAAAGAGGATTCTCTTGTGGATTGCCTTCCGATGAAACGGTTGTATTGATTAGGGTTTTCATATACTCTTTGCGTTTGGACATAGCATCACTCCCGGGTTGTTGTTTCAAACGGGTGTTGTTGTTTGATGGGGTGTTTGGGAGTGTGTTCATGGGTATTGGTCTTTTTATGTTGTTGCAGGCTTCGGGAGCCTCCAGCTTCCTTATTGCAGGCTGAGCGGAGTCGAGGTCTGCTATTCTTCGGCTTCATTGATGATGAGTTCGTAGTCTGCGTAGGCGGCTTGTAATTGCCAGCCTTCTTTGGTGCTTTTTAGGTAGGTTTTCTCCGAAAAATCCCGAGCAAACAAATGCGGTTTGGTGCTGGCATTTTTGTAGCGAATGATCACCATGTTGTTTTCTGGGAATAGTTGGTCGTTGTAGTGGTAGCTGATCTTCTTCATCAGGTGTGAACTGGCATCTACCCATAAGTTGGTGACTTCGATTTCTTTGCCTGAGCTGTAGAAAATGTAATGCTCCAACCCATTGAAAGTTCCTTTGAAGACAATGGAATCGCTTGTGGCAGCAAGCTTTTCCTGGTCGGGCAAGAAGTTGGTTTCTTCCGCCTGCTTTCGTTTTTTTGAGTTGCTGGCTGCTGCGGTGGGGTGGTAAAAAATGTTCTTTTGTTCCTTGTCTATTACCAGAACTCCGCGGGCATTTACAATGGTGGCTTTTTGTCCTATGCGTGAATAGAAATCCATGCCATCTTTCTTTACCTGCGCCTTGCGCACAAACAGGGGGATGGTGGCTCCGTCATTTTTGTAAACTTCCACAACGATGTCGGCTGAGAATTGATCGAGCTGCCCGTAGGCTTCAGTCATTTTTTGCAGGCCGGTTGGGAGCGCCTTTTCTGGTGTGGTATTCCCTTCGGAAGGCTCTTTGGTTATGACTGTCAAGTTGGATTGCTCAGGTTGGGCTGTTGTCGTGGTTTGGATTCCGGTTCTGGGCCCGGAATGCTGATGCGCGAATGCAGGAGTTAATGCACAAATACTGAGCAGGCTAAAAAGAATGTATTTCATTTTTACTCGAATTTCGGGTTATATGCTTTTTTCGACTTGTGTTAATAATTGTCACTTCGAGTGTTCCGATGGAGCGTTAGCGGAAATCGGAATGTATCGAGAAGTAGACAGTTAATGACTCTACGGTATTAGGGCAGTATGACTTCTGGATTCCTGCACGGTCATGATGCCTTTGGTTGTTTCTTTTTTCACGAGGAAGAGGTTGCCTTCTTCATCGTAGTTGTAAATGGTGGCGTAGTTGTTTTGGTCGAGCGTGGCGCGCAGTCGGTAATTGTCCCGGTCGTACACATAGCTTTGCATGTTGCCATCAAAAGGAAACAGGCGGATGTCATCCCAGGCTTTGATGAGGTCGACTACAGTGTTGTTATTGTTTACATCAGTGTATTGTCCACTGTGGAACTGGACGCCAATGTATCGGATATTGGGATCGATTGGAACATCAATGTCTCCTTCTACCTTTTGCCAGCCGTCAATGATTTCACCTACTGGCGTTATTGAGATGGGATTGCCAATTGTGGTAAAACCATTACTGGCGTAGAATTTGACATCGATGCGAGTATTCGTGGAATTGCCGACCACTACAGCCGTGCACCCTACACATAAGGGAGCTGCATCCAGGTCGTAGGTGTGTTGCTGGTAGTAGTCCAATGTCGGGCTGGTAATGCTGGTAGCGGCAGCCGTCCATGCAGACACATGGAATTTTTGGCCGGAAATTGCTTTCGCTACCTTTTTAAATTCGAGGTCATCTTCTCCTGTGAGCACCATGGCATAATCGCCAGTATGGGCCAGTCCTGTTTGTGCTTCATAGGGGCCGAAAGAACCATTTATCAGGTATGGAGTTGTTGCATCGTCAAAGCTTTCGAAAAAGAACTGGTCCTGACGCATGTTGGCACCAACTGCCGTAGCGAGGTTGCCGTTGTAACCGTATTTTGCAGCGGAATAAATTCCTGATATGTCGCGATTTTCTACTTCAAAACCATCAGTATTGTATTTGGTGATGATCTGATTGGGAATCCATGATGCCGGAAGTGGGTTGCTGTAACTCGGACACCAGACAAATTCCTTGAACAGGTGATTGACACCTGTGCCTACATAAACACCATCATTCGCTAAATCCCGGCCGATACCTCCCGATGACTGGACACGGTCGTCTTTGTAATAGTAATTTTTGTAAGGCCTCCAGATGCCTTTTTTGCCAACTGCGTAAAGGTTGTTGTCGTTAGTGGTTACTCCATTGCAGGATTCCCCAGCCGAAGCTTCGAAATCGTGGTTCCAGAAATCACGGAATTCCACTGCCGAGGCATTGAGCACTTCTTTTATGTGGCTGGTGCTGCTGTTCGGAATCGGAAGTTCCCAATCGACACATGCACTTGTAGCAGGGTAAGTTTCGTAGGTTGTTTCAATGGTGTTGTTGCCAGCGGTGAAGCCGGTAATTACTACTGGAACTTGAGTGTCGTCTTGTTTTCGTGCTATACAGTGTATTTCCTCATTGAATTCGTTGGAACCAGGTATCATTAGGGCAATTTCGTACCCGATTGGAGGGAAGCCACCTGCTGAATATTGGCAGTTTGAACATAAAGTGGGCCCGCTCCAATTATTCGTGTTGCAAGCAGCAATGCGCAACACCGACACCAACTCACTCACATTGGGCAACAATTGGTTGCCGTCCTGATCATAATATTTCTTGCCGGTGAGTACGTAATCTTTTTCCGGCAATTGTCCCTCACAGGTAAGGATACTGTTCAGAAAATCTACCATTTCTTGTGTGATGTCAGCTGTTACCGTTCCACCGATAACCGTTTTGCTGGTCGGATCTTGCAGCGACTGTATCTCTCCAGAAGAGGTCGTGAGGTGATTTCTTCGGCCTGATCGCACATTGACAAAATTGAGTGCAGTGCTGGTACTCGTACTCAAGGCCACGTCCGTGTGAAAACGGAAGACCTGACTGGCCAATCCAGTTCCCTGCGTGGTGTAGTCAGCGGCTTCGGAATAGGACTCCAACAAAGTGGCAGTTCCAAGTGCATTTGTTCCATCGCTGATAATAAACTCATCTCCCGGCACCAGATAAGGAGCCAACTCCACTGGCGTGAGGCTGCTTCCATTCTGATCTGTGAGCATTGCCAGATTCAGGTCAAACACGCCCGTGGTGCCATTCACATTACCTGTGGCAGCACCAAAAGTGAATCCGTGGTTTTGATAGGCTGCCCCCATGCCGTCATAGTTCCAGTGAGCTGGGTAGTTGTAGCTGTAAATCGGTTTGTCGTAGCCGTTAAGGCCCTGGTATTTATTGGTAACTGTGGTGAGTAAAGGCTGTCCCGTGAGGGCATCATAGAGCTTGTTTTCCGTCTCTATTGTGGACTGACCATCGGTGGCAATGGTTTTTTTGAGCAATCCGGTTTTGTGAATGACTTTATTGGTGACTATCTGGCGCAAGTCCTGGGTAAAGTCCACTGCCATGGGCCAGATGGTTGGGATTCCACCAACTACTGGCATCAGATCACCATTAAAAGTCAATCCTCCAGTTGTAGAAGTGCTCCTGGACTGTCGTTGGTCGGTAAAAAATTCATACTCCACGCCAACCAATCGCTGCTCGGCATCCACACCGTCCCCTGCAATAACGGGTACTTCATTTTCCAGTGATAATACCTCATTGCCATTGTACATGGCTATATCTGAGTGGTAAACGTATTCGACAGAGCTGATGGGATTGGGGTTGAGCACCGCATTTTTGTCTAATCCATAGTTGGTAATTTTGTGTGGTTTACCGTGCATGTCGTTCAACTCAATGGAATACCCCTGGGAGGCTGTGATTTTGTTCCCTTTTATTTGCCCTACTAAGGGAATGGGAATAAACCGATCAACTGGTTTCATCGCAATGGCTGTTTCGTTGGTAATCACCGGGAAGTCTTTGGCTGTGTAAAACTCGTTCACGGTTATTCCTGTGCTGGTTGTTAATGACCCCGTTGGAGGGGTTATCATTACCTCATCGGTCGCCTTACTTTTTACAGTCACCTTGCCGTAACCAACACCGGCTCCCGGGAAATATGATTCGTTGATGGGGAACTGAAAAAAGAGGTTGTTGTTGGTCATCAATGGGATGTTTTCCTTGTACTTTCGGGCATATCGTAAGGCTATTTCATCCCCGCCAATCAGGGGTTCGTATTGAGCGACTCCGCTTGAAATGACACGACCAGCTTCATCAGTGGTGGTATAATCGTAGTGTTGTCCGTAGGTGTTGAGCAACTCAGTATTGCCCGTCATGATATCCCAACCGTCTGTTATGGTCAGCGCAGCTACGCGGGTGCCCCCTCCCAGTTTAATGCCGTCAGGGGTGCCCAGCCGAATCCAGGATTCGGACGGTTTGATAGCATTGCCAAATCCTCTTACGTTACAATACCACTGGTAACCAGTAAACATTTTGACAATTTCAGTGACTGAACCCGCCAGGGATTGCACTTTTTCCTGACGTACTTGTTTGGATGACCCGGTTGGTGCGGAAAGGTCGCCAATAGCCATCATCATGCGCATGTTGTTCGCGCGCATATGTTGCCAGGCAGCTTCTGCAAAAGGATGGTAGGTGCAAGTGCCAAGACTCTGTGGATTGGTAAAATCCGTTCGGGTTTGACCCTCTGCAAGGGTTACAAATCCTTTTACGTAGTAGCTGGAAGCTCCACTTCCATCCAGGTTCAAAACAGTGGAGCATGGTGCTGCTGCGCCCCAACTCTCAATATCCAGGTAGCCTGAGATGTATTCGAATTTGTCACCTCGCAACTCGTTTTTTATTTTGTAATACAATTGCCCCGTTCCATCAGAATATTGTCGTTCAACTTCACCTGCAGCTGCACCAGGCGCTGAAAATTCCAACGTGGAAATTGGGTGTTCCAAGTCAAAATACACTCTCCTGTCATCAGCCGATGGGTTTTTCGGGGAAGGGATGTCCATATTTCCATTGGAAGTGGAGGCGTTACAATCGCCTAACGCGGCTACCTTAAACATTTGTGCGGCCCTTTTATGCTGAACATGGGCATAATCATCCGCTTCGTAGTCAATGTTTAACGTACTTCCGGTAGGTAAATCAATGGTCGTCAAGTGCCAGGCTGAGGCATCTGTGTTAGCCCCATTTCGAAAGGCTGTTTTCTCCGTGTCAATCTGGCTAAGGTTGCGATTAAACTGCTCCACATAAGGGTAATCCTGATTGGCACAGGCATCAATAGTGTTACCATCGTGTTTGGATTTGTAATTTCCCCAACGGTCCAATTTGAACTGGCTGTAAGCAGGGTTGGTTGTGCTATAGTCAAACACGTAGGGACTCAACGCTCCCCGATCATTTTGTTGGTAGGTAAACCACAATTTTCGGAGGGTCAGTTTACCTTCGTTTGCGTTTACATTAAGGCTGCTGGTCGCTGGCAACACCTGACCTCCATCTTTTTTGACAGATTCTCCGGAGTTGTTGGGTACAAAGGGGCACAAGGAATAATCATACTCCATGTGGATCGTTTTGATCGGCACGGCCGGATCGGTTGTCGCCCCGTAATTTGTATAAAAATCAATGCGCTCATACAACCCAATCGAATCCAGTTTGTAATTGCGGTTGGTCAAATCAACCTCGTTGGCATCCAGTCCATTTAGCATTTTGTTGGGACCCAAGGCATCTTCTCGGGGGCTTGTGTGAAAAATGGCCACGTGCGTTTTGGTCTCCGCCTTTGCCAGGAAATAAAGTTCTTTCTCGCCATACACAAAGGTCCCCTGGTTGTCTTCCCCACTGGTTTCCAATCCTTCAATGTAGTTGGCATCCAGAAACGGTGCCCGCCATTTCATCAACCCTGAGTTGGGTTGGGCGTATTCTAATTTTACCCAATAGCCATAGTCGCCATCTGACGGGCCGGGCGTATTATCAGCATCTACGTAGTCTGCTCCCAGGACGGAGGTCAACAGGTAGCTGTGTGCATAAGGAGGTGTTTCTGTTTTACTGAAAAATTCGTTGGTGTTGGCGAATTCGTAATCGACTTCCCCATCTGCACCTCCATCATCGTCCTGAATGGCCACCGTTGGTCCACAAATACCCGATTCGGATGGGCTAACGGAAAATACACGTTCGGCTTCCTTGATGTTGTATGCCGGTAAGCCATAAACATGGCGCAAACCATCTTCTCCCAGAATGGAAAAACCTGCGGAGTGGTTGCCCGTGGGTTGAATGGCAGGAGCACTGTTTACGGTAAACGTTTTTTGGTGTCGCGTTACCGCAGTGCCCGGAGCATCATCATAGTCATCAATGGTTTGGTTGGAACCGTAGTAGTAAACATCGAATTCACCTAACACCGGAACATTGTTTACATCCAATAAATTGTTGTTGGTGGGTGCTTGCACGTTTTTGCTGCGGGGTAGCCGTTCGGCATCTTCCGTTGACCTACGCCAGGATTGGTTGGTGTAGGTCTGCGTGTTTCCTTGCAGCAAATTGGTGCTGGGATCAAAATGCCTTCGCAAGCCGTCCCAATCCTCTTCAAGTGCTATCCGCACAGGGCCTTCTCCACCAATGTGATCCAGCTCATCAGGCTTGAAGGAGGTATGCTCTCCATATACTTTGTAGTAGAAAGGTTCGTAGGCGGCAGAATAATCGGGGTGTAGACCATTGCCTTTTTCAGATGCTTCATCGGCTCCACGAAAAACATAATGCGGATTACCAGATTGCACCATCGGGTTGTCGTCCCGCCATTTTCCGGAGTAGGAGTTTCCTCCGGTATAGTTGCCACTCGCCCCGGAGTGGGCACCAGGCCCAACTCCTGCATCAAATCCTATTGAACCACCGGAAGTTGTTGAATTGATTTCAGGGTCGTGAACTGATCCAATTTCGGAACGATAGGGTCGAAACATGCCTCCGGTGCCTTGTCCCTGGATGTTGTAGTAATCAAATGTTAAGTTGGGTACTGCCAGATTGGGTGTTTCCTTGCGGATCAACCCATCTTTTTCACGGTTAAAATCCATCAAATCATAATCGCCAGCACCTTCCAGGTAATTATAACCATAGGCCGGGGTTTTAACAGGAAGCCCATTTTGTTGTACTTCCTGTGTGCTGTACGATCCCGAGAAGGCCAATCCTCCAAACGATCCCGAAGCAGCTAAACCTGTTTTTACAGAAACCGCCAGGGAGGTATTGTCCATACCGAATTGTTGGGCAGGAGAATGTGTTGCCTGTGAAAAAGAAAAGGTTGAATTTCCTCCAACGGCATAAGGTCTGTACTTATCCTTACCGTTTTGCACAAATTTCTCATAGGCCTGCATCCCAAGGCTCAAATTCAATCCACTTCTAGACTGGAAACCTCCACCAAAGTCGATTGCTGCGTTTAAATTGTCCGCGGCTTTGGCCAAGGAAACATTTGCATCCACTCCGACCCCTTCATCGGAGCTTAGCGAAAACCCAAAACCTCCCGAAAGACCTTCGGCACCGGGCACACCTACTCCGAAAGATGGATTAAGGCTATAGCCAACGCCTTTGTAGTTGTTGTAGTAAACTCGTAAGTCCGCTGTAAAGGTTTGATCCGATGAAGCCCCAAAAAGCTCCAAGGTCCCGCCAACCCCGGCCGATACCGTGTGACTGGGTTTCATGTGAACGGTTCGTGTAATCTTATCATTGTCCCCATGAAAATCATCGGGCAATCCTCGCTTGGTGCGTACAATGGCTCCAGGGTTGAGGTTCCACCCCAAACCAACCCACGAAGCCTCCTGATCCATGCCAATACCTGAATGGTAGGCGATGTTGAAGGGGTATCCTCCGTTGGGGCCAGGCAATTCAAACAACGGGATGTTGTAAGTAAAATCTCCTGTGAACAAATCCACCATTTGGGTCGTTCCCACGGGTTCAAAGCTTTGCACTTCTGGTTGAGAGGGGCCACTTGTTAGAGCGTAGGCCGCTGTTGGTAGCACCATTTGTCCGATGAAGTTCACAATGGTCAGGGCCGTAATGGCTTTGATCGCTTTGCTTTTTCGAATGTGGGTTAGGATGGAGTTGTTCATTTTATTGGGTATTGTTTTGTTGCTTAGTTGTTTATTTGGCCAAACTCATTCGGGTGGCTGTAGCGGTTTCATGTGTGTTATGTGCAAAAGAAGGGGCCATGAACTGATGACTGTACCACGCCCTCTTAGGCCGGGCAGGCCCCGATGTGATGAAGATATTTGACAGAAGGTTGACTAAGTTGGGAAGCACGGTCCCGTTCATTTCTTTTCCTTGATGAAAAGAAACGAACCAAAGAAAAATCAAGAAAAAATAATCCTTCAACGCACTGTCCCTCGCTGGCCCGGGCCATTTTTTCTGGCCCTCGCTTTCTAAGTGCTCGCGCTCTGCGGCCTTTGAATTTGTAATAAATTCCGCAGGACTACCCGCTCGAACCGAATCGGGTGAGCTAGAAGCCACCGCATTTTCAATATGGTATGCCTGAAGTTGCATTTTCAATTGGTCAAAAGTTTTGGGACATCATTTAAATCGGCACTGGCAATGTTGAATTGAACCGTGCCGGTATTGAATGCTTTTTCGTTGATGATGAGGCGCTTGTCTGCTGCCTCATTCTTTGATTCAAATCCGATGACAAAATCGGCATGGGGTGTGAGGCCATGGTTGCGGGCAAAATGAAACAACTGACAGGGGAGGGTGTCGTTCCCTTCAACTAATCGGATGTCTTGTTGTAAACTGTAAGAGAGGTAGTAAATCAACTGCTGTTGCGCTTCTATTGAGCCGGCTGCCTTGACGATGTTTTGTTGGCTGTTGTTGAGCGAGTAACGCAGGTTGAAATACTGCATACCATCGAGTTGTTCTTTGCGGTTGTGTACCAAAACGGCATCCAGCGAAGCAGACTTTTCCTCGTTCGCAATGACATACTCTACTGGCTTGTATTGCAGGGAAAAACGCAGGTTGCCAATGTTCTTCACCTGTTTCAGGCCATTGTCTGGGTTTTCTACCCAATGCACATAGTCTATTGGAGTGAGGGCCTTGGGGCTTGCAAAAAGAAACATCCAACCAATCAGGCCAATGGTGACCGTGATGGTGAGTGTGAAAATTGTTTGTTTGGCGTTCATACTTGTTGAATTGTAATGTGTGGACTGTTCTCGATACGATTGTCTCTCGCCTGTCAGCTCTCGACAATCACTCGAACTGACATTCAGGATGTTTTAAGCCATGTTTCTGAAACTAGGACCCTTGGTATTTTTGGTTAATAAAGTCAACTACCTCGTCTGTCACATCGGCTACATCATCGGCATACATGAGTGTACCGCTGCCGTCTGCTCCATAGATATAGCTGTAGGCATTGTCAGAGCCAAAGTCCTTTACATATTGGTTCAATTGTTTCATAATCTGGTCGTTGTATTGCTGCGACAAGCGCTCGTTGTCTTCCTGAAATTGCTGTTGCTTTTTCAAAAAAACTTCTTGTTTGGCCTGGAATCGATATACCTGCTCCTGGTTTGGTTTGGGCTGTGCTGACAACTGTGAAGCCATTGTCTGTAAGTCTATGGACATGCTGTCCAGAATCGATTGCCGGGCGTTTTCAATTTTGTCGTATTTCTGCTCCAGCTCTTTTTTTAAGTAGAAACCTTCGTAGGTTTTGTTCAATTGGATATAGGCCGTTTTGGGGGCAGGTTCGTTCAGAAAAGTGGTTCCTAAAAGTGCTACTACAACCAGTAGGTTGATGAGGATGATGATGTCTCGAATGCGTGTTGTCATGGTTAGTTAAATTTTGCTTCGTCCTTTTTTAAGTCGTTTATTCATCTGTTCTTTTCCTGGATGAAAAGAACCAAAAATCACCGCTGACAAAAAATGGCTAAAAATCAGTGCATTTTCCTGTTCCGCTTTCCTAGCCGTTCGTTCCTCACTTTGGGAAAGCTCACGGCCGGAAAATGCACGGATTTTATTCACGCCATTTTCTGAAGGCGGATCCTTTTATTGTTTTAAACCTCTGTAATTCATCAATGGTCATGGCTGGTTAGATTTTAAATCGCAGGTAGTTTTTTTCGTTCTTTTCATTGATCACTTCCAACAGGTAGTGTCCAGCACTTAAACTGGTAACATCTATGTCGAACCAATTTTCTCCGTATACCAAAGTTTGAGGGTTTACAGAAGAGTAGGTTGTGGTGACATCGTTGTGAAAGTCATCGTAGATTTTGAAGCTCAACAAGCCGTCTGAATCGTTGTATTTTTCCCGGTATTTGAAGCGTACTTTTCCGTCCATAATTTTGTAGTAACCACCATCCGGTTTTTTCTTGAGTTGGCCGTATTGTGAAATGGATTCACAACCAAGGTTGGTGATGGCATAGAGCACTTCCTCAGGTTGATGAAATAACTCAGCCCCTACATTCACATTGTCTCCGATGGGGCCAGTTGCTGTATATTGAGCGGTTGTTATCGGCATGAAATAAGGATTTGGATCCATCAATACCTTGTTTTTGTAATAAGCGATGGTATTGGTTGCGAGCGTATGCTCCAATCGCAATTGGTCTCCACTGGCGGCATGCCCCACATAATGAGATGCACCATTTAACTCCCGCACAAAAACAAGGTGATCGGTGGCAGTCAAGCTGAAAGTTTCAAAAGCAAATGGAATGGTTACCGAGCTGCTTTTCTTAAACCCAAATATGGTGTAGCTGGGATAATCTTCATTCAAAGTGAATTCTGCCCATAATATGGGGGTCGTAATAATGGTGGTGGATTTATTTTCAGAAATACCAGATCCGTTCCAACCAGTGCCTCCGTTGTTTTTGACGAGTGTGTTATCATCAGGATAATCAGGAGTCGTATTTTGAAGTTCTGACCAACGCACTTTGTTCCCTACATCATAATTGAGTACTTGAACATAGTTGGTGCCGCTGGTAATAGTTACCGTGTATGTGCCAGGGGAAAGTCCGGTTATATCTTTCTGGGTTGACCCAGTGCTCCAGGAGTAAGTAAACGGTCCGTCATTTACCTTAGACAAATCCAATGTGATGGTGCCGGATTCAAACCCGCAACGGGCATGGTCAATGATCACCTTTGGGTTTATCCAATAAGGTTCCGGAGTGTGTGGGGCAGAAATACTTGCTAAAGCTGAATTAATCTCAACTTTGTTGAGATACGCTTTGGAAGCGTCTGTGGCTATTGTACGCAAAATAGTGCCGTTGTGCACGTAGTTGATATTGCTACCAACGCGTTCAATACGCAATACATCTCCGGTAGTTAGGGTGGCTGTTTCGCTGGTAAATACACCATCTTCCATAATTTTGACGGTCGCGTTGTCCAGGTAAAAGGCATATGCCATGTCAGTATAACCTGAGCCGGTAACTGTTGTGGGTGTAAGCCCCACGGCCAGCACAGCATTGGTTTGCGCGGCAGTAAAGCTGAACCAACTGTCCTTGTTTCCGGGGATGGAGTTGTTGATGTCAAAAGTCATGTTGTCCCATCCTGTTGCTGCCGTTTTGGTGATGATGCCATCGCTGTAGGTCGCTCCGGAGATTGTACCCGTGCTTAGCTCAGAAGGAACGTAGACATCTTTGGTAAAAGTGGCACCTTCCTGATCGGTAACCGTTAAATTGAAAAGGTCTCCATCCAAATCGGTCAGGCTTCTGCGCTCATGTGACTGTATAAAATCAAGGTACTTTAGTTCAGTAAACGCTGGTGCATCAAGACTTAGGGAATCATAACGTATGGTGTCCAGGTACCCGATGATGGTATCAAAAGCACCTTCGGTTAACAATGTCTCCGAGTCATCCCAAAATATCTTGTAGGGTGTCGCTCCTCCTTCAATGGCTAAGGAGACAGATCCTTGTACTGTAGGAGTTTGTTCTGTGGTTGTTACAGCAACTGTAAGCGGGATGTTAAACGAGGTGTGGACATCTTCCCATTTTTCGTTAAGGTATTTAAGGTTTGCAGCTACCACCAGCTCTTCTGATGCCGGCACTGTAGCTTGCAAAAGTGACACACCATTGAGCTTCCAATGCATGGTAGTTCCTATTCGCTCAATACGAATGACATCGCCTACCTGAAAGCTGCATAAGTTGGTGCCAACCCCATTTAGGTAGCGGTAAATTTCACCTTTGGTGTTACAATAAATAGAATATTTATAACTTAAAATGTCCGTGATATTTGTAATTGGTTCGGTGGTGAGTCCTAAAAATTTCGACTTCCCAACCTCCTTGATAATTATCTCTACCCAGCCGTCTGTATTGGCTGGTAATACATTATTGGAATAGGCACCTGCATCCCAATTAGTACTGCTGGTTTTTGTCAAATCATTGTTGGCCACGGTCATATTGAGAACTCCAGTCCAGTCAATGGGATAACCCAGCCCAATATCGTGTGTGGAGGTAAATTCGTTGTCATCTGTTACACTTACCGTGTAAGAGTCTGAATAAACATTGGAAACTGAAGAGGTCGTGGATTCGCTGAGATTCCAGCTATAGGTGTAGGGGGACGAGCCACCTGTGAGGCTGAGGCTTATACTTCCGGGGGCACCGTCAAATGACAAATCAGTTAGGGTGAAGTTGTAAAAATGTTCCTCGTTTTCAAATGAACAAGTGACGTTTTTAAACTCGGCATACTCGGTGTAAATGCAAGCCGCGATAAGCAGAGGTTCGTTCCAATCAACAGATATTGAACGTATGGTGGAACCATTTACCTTGTAATAAATCGTTGAATTGGTTCGCTCCAGGGTGAGCACATCACCGGACGTATAGTTCCCTAGTGAAATGACCGCCCCATTTTCCATCGCCTCCAAGGTTCCTCCTTCGTGCAAGTAGAAGGCGTATTCATATGCCCCTCTATTCACCACGTTTACCATTGGAGCTACCTTATATCCTATTATCTTATAGTTTAAGGTGTTGTCCGGAACATACTCAAATTCTCCATCAACACGTGGAAGAAGCATGTTTCTTGAAACTGCGCCAGCGCTCCAGGCGTTCTGGGGGGCATCTTTCTGTAAATCGTTGGAGGAGATCTGGGTATAGACAAATTCCGACCACTCCACATTGTAAGTTTGGGCAATTACACCTGTGGTGCATAGTAGAAGTAAGGGCAGGGTGAAAATTAATCGCTTCAAGGTCATAGCTGAGCGCTTCATAGGTTGATGAATTGAATATTTGCTGGACAAAGGGTGTCGGAATGGACACCAAGGTTATCTTCTACAAAAAGGTATGGGTAATATTCTCCTTGATTGAGCGAATCGAGCGTCAGCGTAAGTGATGCTCCCTGGCGCACGTATTGATAGCTTGCGGGGGTGCTAACCGGGTCAAACGGTATCGCCAATTGATGCACTTCGCTACCGTCTTTGGTAATTCCTACATTTAAGTGGATGGTATCGATGGAATTAGTATCCGATAGTGTCACATTGATAATCAGGTCATTCTGTCCTGTGATGTAAATTGGATCGCCCATTATGGTTTCTAATGGATAGACCATTGAAAAGGAAGTTGTATCAGAATTTGGACCGATGGGATCGGCCGTGGCTTTTACAAAAAATTGATAATTACCCGGTGCTGCGGGCGCCTGTGCAAGCAGTGCTTGAGACGAGACAATAAGGCATACCATGGCCAGGAAAACTGTTCTCATTTTTTTTACAGTTTAATAAGTGTTAATCGAATTAATGGGTCACGTAATTTCCAGTTCTAGGCAACCAGATTTGGTGAGTGACAAGACAAAGGTCGGACATCAAATCTTCCAGCCAAGCGTAGATTTACGCAATTTTGGAAGGTTTGGGGCTGATTTGGACATAAACTGGGTCAAATTGATGGTGTTCGCATCTTTTTGCCGGTTTTGTATTTGGGCGTCAATACAACTGGATTAAGTCCAGGATGCAACTAGTAATGAACCTCGGAGCCCTGGTATAGTTGGGCTTCATTTATTAATAATTAAATTTTGTGAAGATGACAGAAAGGATCAAATCAAAAAGGTATTCAAGCATCCTGCCACATTGGTATTAATCGAAGGTGTTGCAACAGTAACTTTAATGTATTCATCAAAATATTTCTTTGATGCAACAGTGCAGATGGTACGATCATAATAAGCGGTTCAGAAATGCATGCGATTCTTAGCTACCGAGGCTAAATGAACATTCGCAATCAACTAAGATGAAAATCGTAAAGGGAACAATAACCAAGCTAGACTTGGGGCAAGCCCATGACTCGTTGGTTTTCCAAGATGATAGAATTGAAAATGGAAATAAACAATTTGATGAGCGTTGCATTTTAATTAACTTCGTTAACACTTGAATATTCTGAAAGTCATATTCGTTGCCTGCCTGTCCTTCTTGATGCTTGTCGCATCACAGGGGATTCGTGTCAGTGAACATTGGTGTGGTACACAATTGGTGAATAGTTCCATTTTTGGAGATGCTGAGCCTTGTGCCCACTATCGGGTTAAGGCACCCTGTCCGAACCATGCAAAGGATTCAACAAGCAATTGTTGCAACCAGCGAGAGATTTACATTGATGGTACAACTGATGACTATCAAGTACAATTTTTTGAGTTCAGTGCTCCGACCTCGTTTGTTGTCCATTTATTTGTTCAGGGTAATTTTAGTGTATTCTCAGGAGTTCGTCAAGACAAGAAATTTCACAACCATTCCCCGCCTTTAATCAGGCCACCTCTGTTTCTGATTTTGGAAACCTTCCTTATCTGATTCCTTACTTTGCCACGCGTTCATTTCATTTTTCGAATGATTTGAGGGGCTATTCCTGTTTCTGGTAACACCTTGCTTTATTTCCTTTTTTGAGGCTACTACTAAAGGGGTAATCCAGATAACCGGATCTTCTATCTGTGCATTGCACAACCCCATTTAATTATGAATTATCAAATTACTTTTTACATGAAAACACTTCGACTTACTTGCGTAACCCTGGCACTGTTGTTCGGTTACACCGCTTTTGCACAAAATACTGTCAACCTGGAAATCAAACACATGATGAACCATGAAGACCTTATTTTCGGTGAACTCGGTTACACTGTTGACAAGGCCCCATTTAGCATTACCAGGCTTCAATACTATTTTTCTCAAGTCTCTATCACTCACGATGGCGGCCAGACTACTGATCTCGACAGTATATGGGTTCTTGTGAATACCAATGGGCCGACTAATATTGACCTGGGTTCTCAGGCGATTACCTCAGTAGAATCGGTTTCATTTTACATTGGTGTGGAATCTTCTGTGAACCATCTAAATCCGACCATTTGGCCTTCTGGTCATCCTTTGGCACTTAAAAGTCCGTCTATGCATTGGGGCTGGGCCTCCGGGTATCGGTTTGTTGCCATGGAAGGAAAGGTTGGAAGCGAGCTTTTTCAAGGGTATGAAGTCCATTCGTTAGGAGATATGAACTATTTTCAAATTACCGTTAATGCAACTGGGACTGCCCAAAATGGCGAGCTAGATCTGACCATTTATGGCAATTATGCTGAGGCATTGAGAGGAGTCGACATTTCTTCAGGATTTGCTGTACACGGGGAGGACGATGAGTCATTGGATTTGTTGATCAACTTTCGTGATTATGTATTTTCTGCAAATGTGCCGGATACATTGATAGGCGACACGACTGGCACCACTGGAATAACCGAAATTTATTCAGCTGCCAATGTGGTTGTTGCTCCTAATCCTGTTGTGGATGGATCCGCAAATATTTGGTTTCAAGAGGGCAGTGTTTCCAGTTTTGAAGCTAGGTTGTTTGATGTAACTGGTAAGCAAGTATCCATTACTACCAATTCATTTCAGGACCATTTACAGATTATCGGGTTGCAAAAAGGTTTTTACATCCTGCAATTACAGGACCGTGCTAGCAACTTAGTTATCTCACGGAAGGTAAGCGTACTCTAAACCGATTTGAAGCGGTTATTGTGCATATTACTGGTTAGCACTTTTTGGAGTTGCCAGAAAGATGATGGAGCGGATACTATTCGGGTTAATGGCCTTGTTACGGCCATTCCCGAAGGTTTTCCTGAAGTTGTTTTTCCTGCGGATAATCCATTCACCCTGGACCGCTGGAAGTTAGGCAAGAAACTATTTTATGACCCTGCCTTATCGCGCGACAGTTCCATAAGCTGTGCTTCCTGTCATAAAGCGTCACAAGCCTTTTCAGACAACGTTGCCTTCAGTAAAGGAGCAGGCAACACTGATGGTACGCGCAATTCTCCGTCTCTGGCAAATGTAGCCTATCACCCTTATTTTACACGGGAAGGGGGCATTGCAACGCTGGAAGGGCAGATTCTTGTACCCTTCCAGGAGCACAACGAGTTCGATTTTAATATCGTTGATTTTGCTGAAAAACTTCAGGAGGACGATGGTTATGTTGCGCTTTTTGAAACGGCCTATGAACGAGTGCCAGACCCATATTCCATTGTTAGTGCCATTGCCACCTTTGAGCGAACACTTATCAGTGGAAACAGTGCTTACGATCAATTTGAATTCAAAGGTAAAATCAGTGCTTTATCGGCTTCGCAAATTCGGGGGATGAAATTGTTTTTCAGCGATCGGACCAATTGTTCAGACTGTCATTCTGAATTTAATTTCACGAATTACCAGTTTCAGAACAATGGATTGTACGCACAATATGCCGATAATGGCCGAATGCGCCTGACGGGTAATTCTGAGGATGAAGCTCTCTTTAAAGTGCCCGGTTTGCGTAATGTGGCACTTACTGGCCCGTACATGCACAACGGGTCTATGCAATCGTTGGAGGAGGTTGTGCTCCATTATAATAGTGGAGGACAAGAGCACCCCAACAAAAGTCATCTCATTCGATCTTTGGGGCTAAATGTCCAGGAAATGGGAGAGTTGGTTCAGTTTTTAGAAGCACTGACAGATTACGCATTTATCAACAATACAACACTGCAAAATGAAAAAGAATAATATAATCATAGGTTCATTGCTGTTGATGGTAGTGTTCCTGAGTTACTGTAAAAAGGATGACTCGCCCAGTGAACCTGATGAGGAGCCGACAGTGGCGGAATTTGACGGCACGGCCTATTCGTTGGAATACGGTGCTTTTAGCAAACCAGACTTTGGAGACAATGAGCTCACTGTGGAAGGTGTCAAATTAGGGCGGATGCTTTTTTACGAAAAACTGCTATCCAAAGACAATTCTATAGCATGCGCCAGTTGCCACAAACAGGAAAATGCATTTTCTGATCCAGACAGACTTTCCAGCGGGGTAGACGGCTCGCTTGGAAAAAGACAAGCTATGGCCGTATTTAACACGGCTTGGCACACGAGTGAATTCTTTTGGGACGGACGCGCGCACCTGCTCCGCGATCAAGCTTTAAAACCCATTGAAGATAACCTGGAAATGAAGGAAACATTGGACAACGTCATCGTTAAACTTGGTGCCGAGCAATCCTATCTGGACCAATTTACCAGAGCCTTCGGAGATGCAGGTATTACTTCGGAGAGAATGGCTTTGGCCCTGGAACAGTTTATGAATTCCATTGTTTCATACCGTTCCAAATACGATCAATTTCTTGCTGGGTCAGCGACACTCAACGCCAGCGAAGAACGCGGAAGGGTATTGTTCTTTGCCGAATACAACCCTGGTTTTCCTGAACAATCAGGAGCTGATTGCAATCACTGTCATGGCGGAGCAAATTTTGATAATCACCAATACCTCAACAATGGATTGGACGAGGAAGCCATGCAAACGGACATTGGTAGGGAAGAGGTATCAGGAGATCCTGATGACAAGGCCAAATTTAAGGTCACTTCTCTAAGAAATGTGGAACTCACAGCTCCTTACATGCACGATGGCCGGTTTACCACTTTGGAAGAGGTTGTTGAGCATTACGACAATGGAATAAAAATTTCTCCCACTGTCGATCCTGCATTGGAATATTCAGCACAAACGGGGCTGCTGCTCACTACCCAGGACAAGCAGGATTTAATCGCTTTTTTGAAAACGTTAACCGATCAAAATTTGTTGACCGATGAACGCTATTCAGATCCTTTTTAATACAAATATTCATCTATAAATCAATAAGAATTATGAAAGCAAAACATTTACCCATTGCATCAGTCCTTTTACTTGCGGGACAATTTTGTATGGCCCAAAGCGGCATTGACGACTACATTATCAATAGTTCGGAAAACGAGTTCATAGAAATA